>VFQQ010000094.1_pt1 | contig 234892 bp, 210 predicted proteins | sample 3512341 | NCBI WGS metagenome assembly VFQQ01 (sample SAMN10412373, study PRJNA504923) | tailings metagenome | isolation source: Relicate 2 Philex TSF1 revegetated site | place: Philippines: Tuba, Benguet | collected 2017-08-29 | reverse complement strand
GGAGTACCATAAAGGAAACTCCCCTAAACAGGCTGGTATAAAACCGCCTAAAGAACAAAATTAAAAAGATTAATCAAAACTTTGTTTCTTAACACAGAATCTCTGTGGCAACATTTTTTATTCATCAGGTGTCTATTAGAAGAATTGCCACAGAGGGCACAGAAAAGCACTGAATAAGCAGTTAAATTTTGGACTATGAAAAAGATATTATTGTCAATGATATGCTGTCTAGCCATCGGCAAGATGGTGAATGCCCAGCAAGCCAAACCTGAGTGGGTGAGCATCAAATCGAATAACCTTAAGTGTTGGGAGTGTAAAGAGGTCTTGGATAAGTACCTGTTGGAAGAAAAAGGGATTCTTGAGGGCGGATTAGTACAGTGGAAAATCAATTTATTACAAGGAGAGATCAGAATACAATATCTGCCGAATTATACCAATCCGGATGCACTCAAAGTAACATTGAACAATGCCGGTTTCGATGCAGATGATACCAAGGCCTCCGAAGACGCCTACAAAAAACTACCTCCGGCCTGTAAAAGAGCAACAGATGGCGGCGGACCACAGCCACGGAAGCCTTGCCATGTCAAACCCTTTAATTAAGGTACAAGAGACAAGAGGACAAGACACAAGAAGACAAGACACAAGGAAGTTACAAGAAACAAGGCTCAAGATTCAAGTTTTCGCCGGACTGAAGTCCGGCGCTATGTAAACTGGCCTTTTCTACTTGAACCTTTCTTGTGTCTTGTCTGCCTGTTTCTTGAACCTTACAACTCAAGTTTGTGTCTGGCTTCATAATCAAAAGGAATGGTTTTGAAGAATCCTGCTTTACCTACTCTTGTGGTTCCTTTTACATGCAATAATACTTCGCGGTTGAAAAGAACGGTTAGTGCATTCTTGAAAATGCCGCGCATATCTACCTGAATACGGGATGGGAGTACAAATTCTGCCTTACGTTGGATATGCATTAAAGTATCCAATTGGTATTTACCTAGATAATGATTATCGATATAAATGTCTGCCTCAACCTTCCTTAGGTCAACGCCAAATGCATTCGGGTTGTAGTATACCAAATCCATGCTGAGGGTAGACTTCTCAAAACCCAATTTTTCCAGTTTAACGTTTTTCACATTCCGGTAGTCAAAAGCCTGGGGTTTCTGACAGGCGAATAAAATGAAGCTGGTCAAGAAAATGAATAGGAGATACTTCACAATTTCAATTTGGTGCAAATTAGCGGATTGTAGGATTAGGGGCTTGCCATTTATCAATCTGCTAAATAGGGGTTGTGGGGAGAATGTGAATCGAAGAAAATATTATTGAGTTATCTTTATCAAAGAAAAAGTCATTGAATTGTTTCGGAAGGAGCGAAGGTGACTTTTTTGGTAACGATATACTACTTACCACAAGCCTTCATAACTTATTATCAGTTAGTTATTCTACGTATTATCTCTATTTCTACGCTTTACGATTTTTTATAACGATACGATTGGGTTCGTATGACAACTAGAAAAACACCCGAAATAGCCTATTTCGGGTGTTAAAATGATTAAAGAAATTCTTTAATACATTTGATTACAGAAAGTAAAAGTTTGAGTATTTCAATTAAATACTGAAGAACTCTTTTTCGTTTCATAAAACTGATTTCTTGTAAATAGCCCATTGAGAAATAATGGGTCAAATAGGCAATAGAATATTTTAGTTTATGTCTAAACAGCATAAACCATACAACCCAAATACAACTTATGGAAGGCGAAAACTAAGGGAGCAAGCCCGTCAAGAATATGATAATATCACTCTAAAAGAACAGCCTGCGACTCGGTTGGGTGTTCGAATAGTTTTCATAATTGTATTCTTTTTAAGTGGTATAGGTGGAGTTATAAAATATCTAACCAATTGAATTATAACTATTTGTAAGATGAATAAGTTAATTTTTATAATTTAATGTTTTCCGTATAATAGTTTTATTATGTTTGCTGTGCGTCTGGTAGGAGTCGCTAAGCGTCTCAATACGGGATACTTCCCTAAAACCAGTCGCTTTTTTATGCCCATACGTACAGCTTATGCATTTATGCTACATAGATGAATCAGGTACTATTTATCCTGATAACACCAAACATTATGTTTTAGCAGGTCTCTGCATCCCTATATCAAAATGGAAAATTTGCGAAAATGAAATAACAAAAGTGAAAGCCAAGTATTCGCTGTCCAATAGCGAAATTCATACAGGTTGGTTAATGTGGCCTTATTTGGAACAGAATAAAATTAATGGCTTTGCAAATATGGATCACATTACTCGAAGAGTAGAAGTAGATAGGTATAGATCAACTGAATTGCTAAGATTAAACAAACCAGCAACTCAAAAACAGTATCATAAAACGAAAAAAAATTACATTCAGTCAAATGCATATACTCACTTAACATTTGCGGAAAGGAAGTCTTTCGTTACTGAAGTTGCAAGAATAATAGGGAATTGGGGATTTTGTAGAATATTTTGTGAGTGTATAGATAAACTTCACTTCAATCCATTGCTTTCCAAATATCCTATGGATGAACAAGCATTTGAACAAGTGATTAGCAGGTTTGAACAATTTCTAAAAATCTTATCAAAGAGTACACACGAAAAAAAATACGGGATTTTGGTACATGATAATAATCCAACCGTAAGTAAACGTCATACCCAGCTTATGAAACATTTTCATCAAGCTGGAACAATTTGGACATCTATTGAAAATATTGTAGAAATCCCTTTTTATGTAGATTCCGAGCTTACAAGTATGGTTCAGTTAGCGGATTTGTGTAGTTATGGGATAAGGCGCTATTTAGATAATGGAGAGGATTACATTTTTAAAGAGATATTTAAACGTGTGGACACAAAAGACGGCAAAACTGTTGGAATAAGACATTTTACCTCAAAAGAATGTGGTTGTGAGATTTGTAAATCTCATTAAATCACTAAGATTTCTTTTTTGTTTCCTTATCTGGGGTTTTAACTTTTGACTTCTTAATAGGGGTAGACAAAGCCTTTTTCATGGCTTCTTCAAAAGTCATATTTAGTTTGACCTTTTTATCGATTGGGTCTTTTTTGGCTTTTAGAACCTTACTCATACCCAAATTTACTTATTTTTAATATCCCCTTTAATTTATCAACTTAGATATATGATAGGCAAAGGAAAGGCTAATAAGCCCACCTATAAGGTTAATAAGAAATTTGAGTATTATAAATCTACCTCTCTTTTGAATAAGTATCTCCGTAGAGTTCGTGAGAAGAATACACCCCAACAGGAAAAAGAAGAAACCACAGCTAAAAAGAATAATAAATGGGGTAGTTGGACAGAACGAATAAATATTCTTATAAATGCGATTCTTGCTTTTGTTACTTACCTGTTGTTTCAGGAAGCAATTAAACAAAATGAAGTAGCCCAAATTTCTGCCAATGCTGCTTCGACTGCTGTTAAGCAAACCGAAAAATCTATGCAGCAAGCTGCGGACAGTGATTCTGTTAATCAAGTTCAACTTAAGAAAAGTACAGCAATAGCAGATAGTAGCATGAAAGCACAAATAGAATTGGCTGACGCAACTAAGAAGCAAATTGATATAATGAGGTATTATTCCGAAAAATCCGACAGTAATTACATAAAAGCAATTCAGATAGCCAACAATCAACTTTTGCTTAATCAACAAGGCTTGGTAATGCAAATAAATAATTTCGAAAATGAAAACAGGGCTTATTTGTACACAAATGATCTTGATTTTGATTCGCTTAAAGCTGGTAAAAATATTGCTGTCTCTATTGTTGTAAAGAATTTTGGTAAAAGTCCTGCTTTTATCAATAAAACAGCATTGGGTATTACTTATAGCGATTCCCCTATACTTGATTCTACTTTCTATGAAAAACAAAATGTTCAACGTTTGGATTTGATGCTTACGCCTAATGAGTGGCATAAGTTCCCAATGAAAGGTGGTGTGATTTCTGATATTGACTTGAATATGTTTAAACAAGAAAAATTGTTTTATTTTTTTCATGGTGAAATTCATTACACTGAGTTAATAACAAATAAAAAATTTGTATTTGCTTTTTGCTATCAAATAAATTGGGATGGTAAGTTTAGGGTGAATCCTTTTTGGAATTATATTTCGCAGATTAAATAGTTTTATTAATCAATTCCTTATAAGTAAGCCTTCCTTGTGTTTTGGAAATAGCCATTTCAAACCTTTCTGCATCTGTCATTTTACGGCTGTTGAATCGGTATGAAGTTTCAGCGCAATATCGGTGCAAATGTTTTGGGCTAACTTGGTGGTACGTCCCAAATATTGTGCGCTTAAACACAGAGAAGAAACCTTCAACGCTATTTGTATAAGCTATTCCCCGTCTAAATTCTTGGGCTAAGTGGTTTACTGCTTCATGGGCTTGAAATTCTTGGTTAAGTCCTACATAGCCGCTATGTGAATCAGTAATAACAACAGCAGAAGGGGCTACGTGTTGCCTTACTACTTCTTTGAAGGTATTTGTACCTATTACAGTTAGTTTGGCTTTACCATCCCTTTCTAATAGCCCCATAACAGCCACTTTGTTATCCTTGCCGCTTTCTTGGTGCTTCTTACGTCTTGAACGGGTCATTTTATCCCATTTGCCGCCTACATAGGTTTCATCTATTTCCACCACGTTATCCATAGCCACATCTGGTTCAGGATCACCCATAAGCAGCCTAATACGATGCTCAACAAACCATGCTGTTTTCTGTGTCAATCCTAAATCACGGGCTAACTGATGAGAAGAAACACCCTTCTTGTGTCCGGTACATAGATATAAAGCCGCCATCCAAACTGATAGCTTAACCTTTGAATTTTCAAACACAGTTCCAACCGTTACCGTGAAATTCCTTTTGCATTGGCTATCCTTGCAACGGTATCTTTTCCCGTCTTTCAGCTTATAGGGTTTATTCATGCCACAGAACGGGCAGGTGGGGTTACCACCCCAACGCATCTGCTCCATGTATTCCCGACATTTTGCTTCGTCAGAATACACAGCCATCATTTCCCGTAAGTTTTTAAACTGTTGCATATAATCCCTGAATTGTCATTTTTTAAGAAATAGGGGGAAAGGTTTATATCCGCCCGACCATTTTAGTAACCCTAAACACCTTAGCAAAAACCTCAAATGTTGATGAATTGTGAATAGGAGTAGGGAACTACCGTTTTACCTTTATTTGCTAAAAGGAGTGGAAATGGTTTGTGGTAACTTGTATATTGTAGCCACTTTTTTTATAAAATCGATTCCTAAATAATTTAGTTTTTCCATAAAATGTATGGCAACTCTTATTCGCTATTTTATTTAGACTTTATGTAATTAAATAACTAATTGATAAACAATTTATTATATTTCTTAATTAAATTAGTAAATGATATTAATTTGTACTCATTTGCAATCATTTATGCTCATTTTTGATTTTTGTTAGTTTTATATTATGCATACTAATTTATTAATTGAATATCAATATTTTGGAGGTATTAACTACATTAATACTTTGTTTCATTTTTCAAATATTGAATTTGAAGTATATGAAAGCTTCCAAAAAATGAGTTTTCGCAATAGAATGGTCTTGGCGGGTAGTAATGGGTTGGTGACTTTATCGGTTCCGCTGGAAAAAGGGCGTGACCAAAAGCAGCCCATTCGAGATGTTCGGATCAGTTATTCCCTGCCTTGGCAACAACAGCATTGGCGGACAATTGAGTCATGTTATAACCGGTCACCTTTTTATGAATTCTACCGGGATGGGTTGGAAAGGATCTTTACTGCCAGACCTGTGTACTTGCTAGACCTGAATCGGGATATCCAGCAATGGTTATGGAAGGTATTAAAAGTCCATGCTGGCTTTTCCGAAACATCCTCGTATCAAACTCAAATACCTGAAAACAGCTTCGACGCCCGGAACCGATGGATGCCCAAAAATTTTCAATCGGGTGACGGTTCCATCCGTTACAGGCAGGTATTTGAAGACAGAATCGGCTTTCAACCCAATCTTAGCATTTTGGACCTTTTGTTTTGTATGGGTCCATCGGCACATTCGCTCCTGAAAGGCAACGTTTTATCCATTTAAATAATCTTAGGTTGGAATAGGGTTGAAACCTTAATTTTAAACCTTTGTAACCCATCGTTGTCAATGTAGTGTTTGTGTTGAATCCCCTGATGAATAAAAGAAAATGTCTACTATTTACGCTGCTTATTTGTAGTGTGTGTGTCTTATATGCACAAGATTTCTCTAATAAGGGGAAAGAGTTTTGGATTGCTTATCCCGGACATATAGATGGTAGCACCGGAAACAGAAGTTCTGTGATGGGGCTTTATATTACTTCAGATGTAAATACATCAGGAGTTGTTCAGATTGGAGGTGGTACATCAATTAATTTCACTGTTACCGCGAATCAGATCACTAAGCTCTTCCTCGGATCAATTGGCGTGGTTGATGGTCCTAATTCTCCTGTGTATCTAGATATGGCTGATGGAGTTAAAACAAATGCAGCAGTTAAAATTACTTCAGCACAACCTATTGTAGTCTATTCTCATATTATTCAAACAGCTAGAAGTGGGGCTGCTTTAGTACTACCGACGCCGGTATTAGGTAATGAATACATAGTTCCTAGTTATCCCACGGCTTCAACAGCAAATAACAGCCCTCAAAATAATGGAACCATTAGTGGAGTAGGTGAAATTGCAGTGATTGCCACCCAAGCAAATACTACGGTGGAAATTACTCCTACGATTAACGGATTGGGGGGTAGAACAGCTGGGGTTCCTTTTACTGTAACGTTGCAAAACCCAGGTGATTGCTATCAGTTTCAAGGAATAAAAAATGGAGACTTATCAGGAAGTAAAGTGAGGTCAATTTCTTCGGGAAATCAAGGATGCAAGCCAATAGCAGTTTTTTCAGCAACATCATGGAGTGCGTTTGGATGTACTACACCTAATCCAAGTAGTGGTGATAATTTGTACCAACAGTTATTTCCTGTTCGCGCTTGGGGTAAAAATTTTCTAACAGCACCCGCTCTAACAAGAGCATATGATATTTTCAGGGTATTTGTTTCTGATCCTTCAACGGTCGTAAAAAAAACTGAAAATGGTGTCACAACTACCTTAACTAACTTAATCAATAACTCCTTTTACGAATATCAAACAGGTGTTCCAACTTACATTCAAACTGATAAGCCCTCATCAGTCGTTCAATACTTTACAGCTCAAGCATGTTCTCCTGGTGCTACTGATGGTGACCCTGAAATGGTTGTATTAAATCCAGTTGAGCAGACCATCAATAATATCACCGTTTTTTCTGCTCATGAAAATTGGGTGCCCCCTAATCAAAGTGATGTAAGAAAGTGTTATTTGAATATCATTATTCCTACAGGTGCTAAATCAAGCTTTAAGATTAATGGAAATAATCCAGTAGGTAATTTTGTTGCTATTCCTGGCACTTCTTTTTCTGTATTACAAGAGGATGTTACCGCCATTTCAATTATTAATCCTATTCAAACTTTAAAAGCAGATTCTGGTTTTATTGCGATAGCTTATGGGTTTGGACCTGTAGAATCCTATGGCTATAATGCCGGAACCAATGTGAAGGACTTTAGTAGACAAGCAAGTTTTAATAACCCTTATAACCGTATTGATTCAGCCGTTACTTGTATCAATACACCTGTTCAATTTTCTGTTCCATTATCCTTTCAGCCAACAAGTTTGCGATGGGATTTCGCTGCGGCCCCTAATATTTCACCGAATACAGCGATTGGTCCTACAAACTCACCAGTAGCCGATAGTACACCGGTAGTGAGTGGACAAACACTTTACTATTTTAGTCCGGGTAAAACATTTACTTTCTCTAGTCCTAATACTTCTGCACTTAGAGATACAGTTAAACTTTATTCAACATCCGCAACCCCTGATGGCTGTGGTAGCACTGAACAGATATATTCCATCCCCATTACTGTATATCCCAAACCCACCACTGATTTTACCATAACAGCCACAGGCTGTGTAAACGAATCAGTAAGACTTTCACCAAGTACTGGCTCAGGTGTGCAGTATTTCTGGGATACGGGTGATGGTAAGACCTTCAATTTTAATCAGAGCAATGAAACCTTCACTTATAATTATACACAGACCGGTAACTTTTCTATAAAGCTTAGAGCGGTGAGTTCAATCGGTTGTATATCAGAGGAAGTAACAAAAGCTATTGCTATTACTTCTAAACCCATAGCCAATTTTAATTTCTCTGCCGTACGTTGTACAGATACTGATATCACTTTTACCGACGCTTCTACCAGTCAAGTAGGTGTTATCACCAAATGGACATGGGACTTAGGTGATGGAAAGGGCAACATTGTTGCTACTACCAATGCCCAACAAACTACAAAATACACGACCACGGGAGGTAAGAATGTAAGTCTGCAAGTAGAAACTGCTTCCGGTTGTAAAAGTGATGTGTTTATTCCGGCAACACTACCTTTTGTTCATCCATTACCCCAACCCGGATTCATTTTACCAGAAGTTTGTTTGAATGATGCAAGTGCACAGTTTACCGACACCAGTAAAATTGCTGATGGCTCTGAAGCTCAGTTTACTTATCTATGGAATTTCAATGCTGGAACACCTGCAGTGAGTCCTGCGCCCAATATTACCAGCAGTACGTTGAAGAATCCGCAAGTGAAATACAATAAATCGGATAATTATACGGTGTCGTTAAGGGTAACTTCCAAAGACGGATGTGTCAGTACTCTCTCTCAAAACTTCACTGTGAACGGTTCTATACCGAAAGCAGATTTTGAAGTGCAGATGAACAATGTGCTATGTGCCAAAACTCCAATAGTTATCTTGAACAAGTCTACCGTTGATTTCGGCGCTGTCACCAAATCTGAAATTTATTGGGATCGAGTCAACAATCCCGCTGTATTTCAAACGGATGAAACACCTGTTATGAATAAGGCATACAATTATAAGTATGCAGTGTCCAATACGGCCGGACAAGACTTCAATATTCGCATGCTGTCTTATTCGGGTGGTAATACTTGTGTGAGTGAAATAACAAAAACCATTACTGTATATCCCAATCCATTAGCAGCATTCACTGTATCAGGGGCTGATGTATGTTTTGATGAGCCCGTATCTTTCATTGATCAAAGTGCTTTGAGATCAGCTGTTGTGCCTACCAGATGGGTTTGGGATTTGGGCAAGGGAAATACCTCATCTATCCAGAATCCGGTACGCGCTTATAAAGATTCAGGTTCCTTCAATACCACATTACATGTATATAGTGCAGCAGGTTGTGGCAGCGATACAGCATCTGTTATTTTAACCGTTTATCCTCTTCCTGTATTAAACATGGGTATCCAGCGAGTTACAGTATTGGAAGGAGGACAGATAAAATTGAACCCAGCTTTTGTTTATGGGAATGATCTCAGTTATTTATGGACACCCTCATCCTATTTGAGCAGCGATACCGTATATTCTCCTGTCTCCAAACCGGTAGATGATATTCGCTATACACTTACGGTAACAGCAGAGGGTGGATGTTCGGTTAGCGATACGATTTTTATTAAAGTATTGAAATCACCGGAAATACCCAATGCTTTCTCACCGAATGGAGATGGTATCAATGATACTTGGGATATTAAGTATCTTGAAAGCTATCCAGGTGCAACAGTTGATGTATTTAACAGGTATGGACAAGTTGTTTTTCGTTCCTTTGGATATAACAGACCTTGGGATGGTAGATCACAGGGGCAAGTATTACCGATTGGTACGTATTATTATATCATTAATCCCAAAAATGGAAAGCCTATTTATACCGGCTCCATAACGATTATCCGATAGCATGAAGCGATTGAAATTATATGGATTCATCATAGGGGTATGTATCACCGTTGTTGTGAATGCGCAACAGCGCCCATATTATACCCAGTACATCATGAATAATTATATCATCAATCCGGCTGTTGCAGGAATTGAAAATTATTGGGATGTAAAAGCCTCTCACCGAATGCAGTGGGTTGGTATACAGGATGCGCCGGTAACCACCTATATCACCATGCATGGACCTTTGAAGAAAAATGACTTTGGTTGGGAAACTGCAACCAGTATGCGTGCAAGAGGAGAGAATCCACGCGGACAAGCTTACTGGCAAAGTTATCAATCTGCTGAACCACATCATGGAATTGGGTTTACGATATTGAATGATAAGACCGGTCCTCTAAATCGCTTTGCAGCTCTTGGTACCTATTCTTACCACTTAGGTATTTCACCCACTACTAGTTTGGCTGCCGGTGTTTCAGCGGGTATCAGTAATATGAGTCTGGATGCTTCCAAACTCAATTTTGGATCTACAACGGTAGATCCAGCCGTGGCTGGCAGTGGTTTAATTAATCAAATCAGACCAGATATCAGTGCTGGCTTGTGGTTATATTCAAAAGATTATTTTTTGGGGGTATCTGCACAACAGATCGTTCCACAGAATGTGGCTTTCTCCAATAATACGGTCTATGTTGAAAGAGGAAAACTAGTACCTCACTTATTTTTCAGCGCTGGCTATCGCATGCAGTTGTCGCAGGATGTAAGCCTATTGCCCTCTACACTGATTCGTTATGTGTCTCCATTACCATTGGGCTTTGATTTGAATGCTAAATTCATGTACCAGGATCTTTTATGGGTAGGAGGTTCTTATCGTTATCAGGATGGATTTGCAGGGATGGTGGGACTGAATATCAGTCATAATATCAATATTGGATATTCTTACGATCTACAAACTTCAAGACTCAATACGGTGAGCAAAGGAACCCATGAAATATTGATCGGTTTTCAGCTGGGGAATAAATATGGAGATTGGTGTCCGCGGAATCTCTGGTGATTAAATTATTATCTACTGCTTCGGGATCTCGTCAATTAAGGATTTTAATGATAGATATTTTTCTTTTAATAACTTGTATTTTTCATTTGCTACATGTATTTTTTCTTTTAATTGATTATTTGAGATGTCAAGTTCTTGAATAGCTTTAACTATCGGTACAACAAACTCTGCATATCGTAACCCCCAAAAATCGCTTTTATTCTTCGCTTTATCTACTCCACTAAAATTATAATTTACTTTTTGAGCTGCCGCATATACTTCTTGGGCAATAAAACCAAAATGTAATTGATCTTCTTGTGTTTTTACAGAAGGGGCAAGCATTACTATATTTTTTAGATCCTTAAATGTTGTTTTTTTAGGTTGTGTTGTATTAGGTATCTGATTTTGTAGCTTTTTTATTCTAAAATCATCATAATAATATGTTACAGGATTAAGTAGTTTTATAAACTCAAGTCCCGGAACATTTTCTTTTATGTTACGCTTAAATCTCCCGTCAGAAAAGTTTGTCCAAGATGCAAAGCCTCCACTTCCGATATCATTTACAAGGCTATTGCCAAAACGAATTTGAAGGTTAGCTGTAATTTGGGTAGACTCTCCAATAGCTGTGGACCCATAAAATGCTGTACCTGCTACATCTGTACCCATTCCAATTGCTGTATTATTATATCCATCAATATTTGAAAAAAGTGAACCATTATTAATTGCATAAATTGAACCATTACCTATTGCTGTGTTTCCATACCCGTAGCCATTTGAGTATAGAGATTCATTACCTATTGCTGTATTAGATTGCCCCGTAATACTATTATAAAGTGAAAATTGACCTACAGCAACATTTTCCGTTCCTCCATCTAATACATGTAAGCTTGAGTAGCCAAATGCAGTATTACTATTGCCAGATCTGTCATAATATAAACTAGTGTGTCCCATCGCGGTATTCGAATAGCCGAAAGCATTTTTTTTCAATGACGAGTATCCGATACTTGTATTATAGTAACCTTGATAAGCTTCTTTTTGGGAGTCAGTTCCTATTGCTAAATTACTATATCCTGTACTATTATTATAAAGTGCATTATTCCCAATTGCGATATTATCATTACTATTATCTCCATTGTAATAAAGTGAGTTATTACCAATCGCAATGTTGTTATTCCCATCACTGTAGTAAAGCGAATGACTACCAATAGCAATATTGTTATTTCCTAATTTATTAAAAAATAAAGCAGCTGATCCATTTGAAGTATTGAATGATGAGCTATTATTATATGCTCCAAAAGAATAGAAACCTTTGCTGGTATTATTTATGCCAGATGTTACAGATAAAGCTGATAAATATCCATAACTCACATTACCAAAGTAGTAGTCTAGGTACCCACTTTTCTCATTATTTACTTTAAACATTAAAGGCTGATCATCAAGAGTTCCAAGGAATCTAGTGGTCGGATTAGCTCCAGCATTACCTGACAAACTCCAGAATTGGGCATTTACGTCAATTATGAACAATAAATGGAAAAGTATGATTATAAATAGTATCTGTTTCACTTTAAATTATTTTTTCTTAATTAAATCATTTAATAGTTCAATTTTCGAATTGATTGTCTTTATTTTTTCTTCATTATTTTTTGCTTTTGTTTCTAGTTGGTTAAGTGATTGAGCCAAATCTTTAATACTATTTATAATAGGAACAGTTAATTCTGAGTATCTTATACCATAGTGATCGTTATTGCTTGTTGGCGTTTTAATGATACTTGTATTCTTGTAACCATTTTCTTCTAATAAATCAGATAGCTCTTGTGCAATTAGCCCTGTTTTTATCTCTTGATTTGTTTTACCTTTCTGATGGTTCGGGTGTGATATTTGATATGTGACTGGATTTAATTTCATTATAAATTCAATACTAAGTAAAGCTTTTTTTATATTCTTCTTTGTTCGCAAATCTGAAATAGTTGTCCAATTAGTAAATCCACCTACTGATGATACAGAAATATTACCAATACGTATTTGATTTGATGCTGTACCAATTGTATTATATCCAATAACACTTGTATTTGAAAGGTTTGAGTTTATTTGTACATTATACCCAATACCAGTATTTTTAAACTGTGCTGAGTTTAAATTTATAAATGCATTTGCACCTACAGCTAAATTTGATGGATAATACTGCTGCCAATTAGAGTTAATTGTGCAATTATAAAGGGTTTTATATCCTACAGCAATGCTGCCGACATCATAATTGCTTGGGTCATTCGAATATAATGATTGACTACCTATTGCTATTCCACCCACTCCTCCGCTATAAAGTGATCTGAAGCCTTGAGTTGATGTACTATAGCCGGATACATAGTATTGATTAGAAGGTGGCTGCATCCCCACTGATTGATACCCGTGGGCAGTTGCTGCCAACCCGTAGGCTACTGTTTCGCTACCAACTGTTGTATTAGTATGTCCTTCGGCATATACATAAGTCAAAGCTTTATAACCAATAGCAGTATGTTCGCCGGAATTTGTATAGTCTGGCGACAATAAACTTTCAAAACCAATTGCTATATTACCAGCTTTTCCTGTGTAATAACTACTATTTAATAAAGAAAAAGTATTATTCCCGATTCCAATATTAGTATGACTATAAATATTAGGATGGTTACTCAAGGAATTTACTCCAATCCCTATATTTTCTGAACCGGCAATTTGGTTTAATGAATTATAGCCAAATGCTATATTTAGCGATCCTAATTGATTAAATTGTAATGCATTGTAACCAAATGCACTATTATTAGTTCCTGATATGTTGGAAGCCATAGACTGATAGCCAAACGATGAATTTCTAGTTGAAAAGTCAGCATCAAAATATCCTGATTTTATATTATTTACTCTAAATACAAATGATGAAGCATCCGTTGTTCCAACAAAATTTGTTGGTGGTGTTTGATTTATATTTCCAATAGTTCTCCATTGCCCTTCACTTGCTAAATGGCAAAGTATTAAGAAAGTGAACATAATTATATTTACTCTTTTTTTCATTCTAATTTCTTTTAAAAATTATCTTTTTTGTTGTAATTACTTTTTTATCGATGTATAATGAATAATAGTAAATTCCTGATACCCTATTTTTAAAGTCAATCAAAATTTTTTGATGTTCCCCATTCTTTAGTAGATGCTTTTCCAAAAGAACTCCTCGTGCATCTGAAATTATGATTTCAGCTTTTTTTATATCTGGAGGAATATAATATTCAATTGTTGTATTGTTGTATGTGGGATTGGGGAAATTATTTGATATAAATGGCTTTTTAGCTACTCTACGTGTGAGAGTTTTTTCTAAAAGTATAATACTGTCGTATAGGCTCTCTGTAAAATAGATTATAGAATCATATCGACTTCTTAAGCTATCCTGTATAGCTTTAAGTTCTTTTATTGATACTATTATTGGAGTCACAAAGTCTTCATATCTTAAACCATAGAGGTCTAAACTATTCTTTGGGGCATCAATACCACTAAAGTTAAACCCTAGTTCACTACATACCTTTTCTACATCTTGGGCTATAAACCCAGTTTGTATTTCTGATTTTCTGTTATTAATTGAAATCGAATCATTATAAATTTGTGTTTTAAAAGACTGGTCAGTCTCCTGAGGCAAATTTTTGTTTAAAAAAGTACTAATACCATCCACATCTAAAGTATAAGTGATTGGCTTTAATCTGCGAATAAACTCTAACCCCTTTACATTTTGTTGAATATTTGTTTTATAGTTTTTATCAGATAAAGTTGTCCAGCTTGAATAGCCACCAATACTTGATGTTGTTGTTGTTCCAATACGTACCTGATCAGACGCAGTCCCTATTGCTCCTGCTCCGATCAAAGTTGTGTTTGAATAAGATGCATTTTGAACGTTCATTCTTGTAAACGTGCCAATTCCTGTATTATAACTGCCATTGCTATAAAACAGAGCTCGATGACCAATTGCAGTATTATAACTACCAGAGATATTTGATGGCAAAGAATGATACCCAATAGCTGTATTCATTTCTCCAGTTGTATTTAAATGGGCTGCTTCATAACCGATAGCGGTATTGTAATTTCCTGACGTATTATTGTATAAAGCTCTAAATCCATTAGCTGTATTGTCACTCCCATTTGAATTGTACAATGATTGATATCCGATTGCAGAATTATTATTTCCCGTAGTATTGTTGTATAGTGAATAATGGCCAGTAGCAGTATTGAATGTGCCAGATGTATTATTTTGTAATGAGTAATGTCCTACTGCAGTGTTATCACTTGCAGTATTACTATATAGGGCATTCATGCCTATTGCCGTATTATTATTACCATATAAATTTGAGAATTGAGAATAATTACCTATGGAAACATTTCTTGATCCACTATAATTTGAGTTTAATGCACTAACGCCAATGGCTGTGTTATCATCGCCAGTTGAGTTTCCAAATAATGAATAATATCCCATTGCAGTATTGGAATTTCCACTTGTGTTTGAATGTAATGCACTAAATCCTAATGCTGTATTCTTGTATCCTGTTGTTACGTTCAATAAAGCTAGGGGTCCAAAAGATGTATTGCCTTTAGCCGGATCATAGTCTAACCACCCCGCTTTTTGATTATTCACCCTTATCATAAATGGGTTTTGATCAATTGTCCCAATAAAATTTGAAATAGGAGACGTTCCCGAATTTCCTATAAGAGCCCATTGTCCTGATACCTTTAGATTAATCATTAAAGTAATTAGGAATATTATTGCGTGTTTCATATTCAAGTGTTAGAACACAAAATATTCAGTAGTTATGTGATATGCAATAAGGGCTAGCCCTACATTTTATTTTTTTTTATTTTAAAATTTATTAATTTAATATTCATCAGAATATATGATTATATATGAATAAAATTATATTAGTAGATGATAACGAATCAATTAGATTAAAAATTTCCTCTTTGTTTAAAGGTAGCTCTCTGTATAATCTGATAGGTGAATTTAATGATGGGTTACATGCGTTACATTTTTGTTATTCAAATAAGGCCTTACCAGATTTGGCTTTAATTGACATTGAAATGCCAAAAATGGATGGGGTTGCTTTAACAGATTATTTTTTTCGATTTTTTCCAACAATAAAAGTAATTGCTTTATCATCCTATGATGATTTTAATACAATATCAGATATCTTCAGCTGTGGGGCGATAGGATATGTTTGGAAGATTGATAATATGCCATACTTGTTTAGAGCACTTGAATTAGCTCAAGAAAATATTCAATTTATTGACCCAAGACTTACTCATGCTTTACATATAAAGAGAGAAAATTTGGTAATTACAAGAAAAGCGGAATTGCAAATGAATTCTAAGCTTAAATTATCTAAAGTTGAAAATGAAATTATTGCCTTAAATGCTGCTCACGTGAATTATAAAATGATGTCTATTATTTTAAACAAACAACCTAAAACTATAGAGACAATAGTTAACCGAATTAATCGTCGACTAAATATTGTTGATGGACATAGAGGGCTGTTTTTCTTTTCATTCAGAAATTGTTTAATAAAAATTGCTAGAATTTTTAAAAGTGGTGATATAGCTTAGTTGTATGATAGCATATTATATTAAGAATTATATTTCAGTTGGGGAATAAATATGGAGATTGGTGTCCGCGCAATCTTTGGTAAGGTTAAAGTCTTGCTTTCTTCAAGATTCTTACTGAAACACTATCCTGTTGTATCCATTGTTGAAGTAGCTGTTGTTTATACTTTTCCAAAAACATCTTTTTTTGTAACAACAGAGAATCCTTTTCACGAAAAGCAGTAGGATAGGTTAACCAATCCGTTTTTATTTTTGGCGTCAACATACGATCTAGTATGGCTAAAATTTCAACTGGATCTTGTACTATGATCTTTGTTTCCTGCTCACTGCTTATTTTGTCTTTTCTTTTTTCTTCCACCACTGATTTTTTGAATTTGGGTTTCTCAGGACTTGGTGGTTGTAAAGTCTTTATTTTTTTGTCGAGCTTCTCAAAAGCTTCAATCATTTTTTCCAATGACTCCAAATTTGCGGGAATGATTTCTTGTAGGTTCAATTCTTCCACAGCCTTCATGGCCATTTCCACGTCTTTACTAATTTTTTCCTGCTCTGTTTTACTCAGTAAAGAGGCTTTCATTTCCTTTGCGATGGTCAGCTTTGCTTCTTGCAAATCTTTTTCCATTCGCTGCATATCCTTTTGAAATTCGTCTTTGAATGGTTTGCGTACATAAACAGGCATGGTACTGGTGTCTAGTGTTTTGTATGCCTGCTTCATTTCTTGTTCAGCCTTTTCTATTTTAACCAGTTCTTCTTTCCAGTCAGATAATTCCCAATTTTTTTCAGCTTGTATTTTTTGAAAAGCACCTTGCAAAGTTGCAGGGATCTGTTCTATGGCTTCTCTTACTTCTTTGCTATTCAATGAAGCTTCTATTTCTCGAGAAGCTTGCTCAAGATTTTCACTCATTTCTTTTTTCAATGAAGTAGACAAAAAGAAAGCGGGGTTGAATAAGGGATTGGTGACTTTCACAGCCATTGGTTCTATGGCGACGGGTTGTACTTCTCTAACACGGATGATAGTGGTGTCGGCTTTATTTTGCTCAGTTTCAGCATTGTTTTTTTTTGACTGCGCAGGGTGAAACCATGCAACCGAACTTAAAATACCCGTTACCAGTAAAAAGGATAAAAGTTGTTTTTTGTAAGAGAACCGGTTTTCATTAGTACCTATCATTCGCTTCACTCTGTTCAATAATTCATTTTGGTGAGAACCTGCTGCAGCCATTACAAATGCTGGACTTGCTTGCAACTGTGCCATTCTTAATAAGGCTTCGGCATAAGTAGAAGCACTGTATTGGAACTGCAATACCCAATCATCGCAACTATGTTCTCTTTCTTTACGGATATGCGTAGAAAATAATCTTGTAAATGGATTAAAGAACAAACTGATCTCAGCAACAGACAATAGAATATTAATGAGATAATCGTATCGTTTGATATGCGCTAATTCATGTAATAAAATAGCTTCCAGTTGTGCTACTGTTAGATGATTGATACTTGCTACAGGTACCAGTATCAAAGGTTTTAAAAAGCCAATGGTGAGGGGAGAGGCAATTTTCTCCGATAAAAAAATACGCACTTCTCTAGTGATACCTAGTTGTCTGGATGTATCTTGAACAAATACCCGCCAGTTAGCAGGCATTTTCACGAGTCCCTCTTTTCTTATCTGCATGGTATACCGATAACCGATGACCCATTTAATTGATAAGAAGATCATCAGCATCAAATAGGCAGCCGATAAGTATGGTAATAATTGTTCTGCCCATATCATCAATTTAAGGATGGTAGATCGAAAACCTGTTCCTGGAGGCACAACCGTAGTAATGGTTCCGGATGATGTGCCGGTAATAACGGGTGCCCATTCTTGATAGGCGCTGTAATAAAAAAATAAAGTGATGATGAACCAGATAAAACCGATGCTTTGTAGAATAACGGCCAAGCTATATTTAATGGATGCTTTGGGTTTTGTAAGAGAGGTAATGAGCAAATAGAACAACCACAAAATAGCCATCTGCCATAAACTATTCGCAATGGCATAACCCAAAGATTGTAGAAAAATCGATTGAAAAACAGGGAGCATTTTATTGCTTTTTCAAGTTATCCAATAGCTTCTGGATCTCTTCCAATTCTTCTTTATTCGGGGTTTGATTACCCAGTGCCTGCATCACCAGTTGACTGGAAGATCCTCCAAACAATGAGTTGATCATTTTGCCAACGATCTGTTGCTGTGTGCTTTCGCGACTGATATTGGCGCGGTAAATATGTGTCTTACTACTGTCGTCTCTCTTCACAATACCTTTTTCAAACATGATCTGCATGAGTTTAAGGGTAGTGGTATAACCCGCATCTTTATGCTCACTCAATATTTCATGTACTTCACGAACAGTAGCAGTTCCTTTGTCCCATAAAACCCGAAGTATTTCCAGCTCACTTTCTGTGGGCTTAATGTTCTTAGCCATGCTTTACGATTTAATTCGTAAGCAATTTACGAGGTTAGTCGTAAATGAACAAGAAAAGTTATGTTAAGAGTGAGGCGTATGGCGAATAGGTTATAGCGTATGGCTGATAGCTAGTAGTATTCATTTTTCTATCTCCTATCAACCATTAGCCATACGCTATGAACTATACGCCATTAACCATCCGCCACTTTCTTATACACCCCAACCCCATACGCCGCAATCTTTTTAAACCGGAGTTGTTCTTTCTGGACATTGGCTCGATAATACGGTTTGAAAAGGCCTTTGTTATCTAAAAAACCAATGGTGCAGGAGTAGGGTAGACTGTCTTTTTGGATGGCTACGATGGGTTCTTTGCCTAAGTTGGGAATGTTGATGGAGTCGGTGATGCGTAATTCTTTGTATTGCATTCGTACCGTGTAATGAAAACGGCGTTCTGTTTCATACAGATGGACTGCAAATTTCCAGTTGTTGAATTCATCCGGTACTTTTTGTTGGTGAGATGCAACAGCTTCTTTGCGAACAGTGGATCGTAGTTCTGATATCGAGTCAGCTGGTATGATAATAGCTGCTTCTTCGGGTGATTTCGACTTGTCAGAACTGCTGTTACAACCAGCAATAAAAATGATACATAACAGAGAGGTGCCGATTATTTGTTTCACGATAAATGTGTAATTGTTTAAATAAGAAGAAAATTAATATGTTTTTCTTGAAATCATCAAATAGGTTGTATAAATTTAATAACCCTCGTGAACTGACTGATACTTTCCCCCTTGTATCATTTACTCAGAAAATATTGTTATCATCAATTTCAATTGTATGCACCTATTCACAAGGAGCAGCCTAACGCTGTTATGTATTTTTTGTTTGTTTGGTTTTGATACGAAAGCACAGGAGAAAACATTTCACTTGCGGAATGCATATGAAGTAGCAAAGGAACTATATAAGTTTAATACACGTACATCCAACTTTAGTGATAGTGCACAACAAAAGCTTCTGGGTAGTCTGATTTGGTATGCTGACTTGCAAGATAATTTCTCAGAAGGAATGTATGCCGAATTGTCAAAGAGATTGAGTAGCTATACGATACTTAAAAATGTATTTGCAGATATTAATAATCAGATTTTATCCATCGAGTTTATATTTGATAGTACCAAAACTGTAGAGGTAAATACTCTCATAAACGCGCTGAATTCAAAGATTGGAAAAGAAGTCCAAAGTCTGTATAAAGATTATGTAAATAGCATTGAAAAAAGGAAGCAACTCCAAAAAGAAATCGACGAAAAAGAGAAATCACTTATTATTCAAAACAATGCTAAGCTGGCCATTGCGACCAAAATAAATGAATCAAAATATAAACTTGACGCGATAGAAGATAGTATTTCGAGAACAACTATTCAGTCTTCAATTTCTACGGATTCAATGAATCATCTGACGATCGAAAAAGAAATAAGGCAATTAGAGGATATTATTGATCAAAAAAGTAAGGGCAAAAGACGAGAAGATTCTATTTTGATAGAAAGCCGATCACAACTGAGTACATTTATCAATAAGAATAAAACTGCACTGGCTGATTTTTTATATGCGCTCAATAAAAAGACACATAAAGTAGATCCGGGAATTCTTTTACTAGAAAACTCAATTCAAGCATTCAATCGATCCAATCAATTACAGGAATTTTCGATTAATGTACAAGGGAATACTACCCCTCAAAACATATTTTCATTGCCAAGCCAATCTGAAGTAATTGATGCTTTAGCTATTTACTTGTCGAACAGAATTAAACAAGAATCAGTAATGTGGTTCTTTGAGACCATCACTAAGAATATGCAGCAGTATGATCTGGTAAAAATCTTCTTCCCCTCCACGCTTAAGTTATTATTAGGTAATGAGCCGTATGATATACCAAATATGGGAGCCCAATGGCAATATGCACTTTCCAAAGATTTTATTCAAATGCCTAGAGCTGCTTTGACCAGCCCATGGATAAACAGTAAATTATGGAAACCGAAACAGTTAAATTATTTAAAGGAGATTGAGTGGGGATGTGCATTAGCAGATTTAGTAATGAAACAATATTCTTATCAGGATGTAATTAAGGAATTGTATTTAAAATCCAAATCTGTTGAAACGGATAAAACAAGTAAAAATTCTTCTGATGAGTCTTTATTTACTCAATATATCACTCTTTTATATGCACTGAATACAGAATTGATTCTTGTAGGGGCTGATCAAAAAGGGAAATTGTTGACCTATGAAGATTATCGGAAACTAAATGGAGAGGAACTGGAAATATTGTTAAGTCTGATCGATCTTAAATATGATAAAGTGATTTCTAAAATCATTTTTAATAAGTCTTCATTTACTTTTAAAAAAGCTACTGTTACTGCAGAAATGATCAGACAATTCTTCGGATCTATAAAATCTGCCATTGCACAAGTTGAGCAAACAAAAGTAGCCGAACAGGCTGTGACAAATACTAAAGACTGGTTTTATACGAGTTATAATGTATGGACTGCTTTTAATCAACTTTTTGAAGTATTCAAACAATTCAATAGCCTTTCACATTTCAAAGACGAAAGAAAAGATGATGTAAGTAGATTACTCAGTTTTTCAACTTCTATTTTCGAATCTTACCAATTGATCAGTAAGAAGAATTTTGCGGGAGCTACATTGACCGTCACAGATATGATCATACAGCTTATTTATAGTGGTAAGGATTCGACCTATCAACTCAAACTTGATTCTGCTCTAATGAAGAAAATACTGGATATGGCTAGGTTAAAGGAAAACGATAAAAGTGGCGACGATAAAACTGAGCAGCAACAGAATGATATCTCAAAGAAAAATTATACAAACTTCAGTGTATTTAAAAAATTGATTACAGATAAAGAAATCGATAGTAATTTTTTGTTTCGATTTGATTCTGATTCTATCATTGAATTTAAAAGAAATAGTCCTATCGCTATACTTGTATTTGAGAAAGACCGTCATGCTATACAGATGATCAAAAAAATAAGTGGCTTTTTAAATGATGCGGCGCTTGCCATAACAGATAAAAAACTGGCAAAAGTTGTTGAATCTTACGCCATGCCTGCGGGATCTTATAAAAGAAAAAGAAACGCATGGTGGTCAGTAGATCTCAATGCTTTTGCCGGTGGTTATTATGGTTGGGAAACCAGCTCGCTTAGTAATAGTAAAATACAAGGGAATGCTTATGGGTTTACGGTTCCCATCGGATTCTCACTGAGTAAAACCTTCGGTAGAAGAGTACCCGCGAAGTCAACCATTCAGGATGATGCGGTCTTAAATCCTGATAAAATCAAAGTTGGAAAGCGTCATTTATTTGGGAGAGGTAAATTTACCAGCACTTTAATGTTCAGTATTGTTGATCTAGCTGCACCGGTTTCTTACAGGTTGTCGAACAATAGTACCACAGCAAATCCTCATCAGTTTAAGTGGAGTCAGTTATTAAGTCCGGGTGCACATATAGGTATCGCCATCCCATCTTTTCCATTGGTCTTATCTGGTGGTATCATGTTCACCCCACAACTCAGAAGTTTTACAACTGAGCCTAGACAAACAAATACCCTTCGTAAATATATTGGTATCATGTTCGATCTTCCTTTGTTTAATCTTTGGGAGCGTAAAACAATTATATCTTCGCCGAAATAAAAAAAGACCCGATGCATCGGGTCTTTTTTATTATTGATCATTTTGTTTTACTTCTTATCCTTCTTCAAATCAACTTTCACACTTACATTCTCTTTACCATCTAAATACATAGAGAATTGTTTGGTAACATCTTCAGAAAGTTCTTGTCCGTTGATAATGATCTTACCATCTTTAACTTCTACCGTTACATTATCATCTGAAGTCAGACCTGCATTTTTTAATTCATTGATCAGGCCATCCACATTGATCTCTTCTCCATTTACAGTCATAGATGCACTGTTATTTCCATCAGTAGCTTTGATCTCGATTCTTTTCTCAACTAATTCTTTATTCGTATCCGCACCATGCAATTGTGCAAGGGTAGGAGCAATCACCAGAGAAACAATCGACATCAATTTGATCAGGATGTTCATAGATGGACCAGAAGTATCTTTAAATGGATCACCAACAGTATCACCGGTTACAGATGCTTTATGGGGTTCAGATTTTTTATAGTACATCTCACCATTGATCTCAACACCTTTTTCAAAAGATTTCTTCGCATTATCCCAAGCACCACCGGCATTGTTCTGGAACATACCCATCAGTACGCCACTTACAGTAGCACCTGCCAGGAAACCACCCAATGCTTCAGCACCCAGTAAGAAACCAATGATCAATGGAGATACGATGGCAATTGCACCCGGCAACATCATTTTTTTGATCGATGCTTCAGTTGAAATAGCCACACACTTATCATACTCAGGCTTTCCGGTTCCTTCCATGATACCGGGAATGGTACGGAACTGACGACGCACTTCTTCCACCATTGACATAGCCGCTTGTCCAACCGCACGTATCGCTAATGAAGAAAAGATGAAAGGAATCATGGCACCCACAAACAGTGATGCCAATACTTTTGCTTTATAGATATCGATACCACTGATACCGGCAACACCCACAAACGCTGCGAACAATGCCAATGCAGTTAAAGCCGCAGAAGCGATGGCAAAACCTTTACCGGTAGCAGCAGTGGTATTACCCACAGCATCCAGTACATCTGTTTTTTCACGCACTTCTTTTGGTAATTCACTCATTTCAGCGATACCACCCGCATTGTCCGCAATCGGACCAAATGCATCTATCGCTAATTGCATGGCAGTAGTGGCCATCATACCGGCAGCAGCAATCGCTACACCATATAATCCTGCACACTCATAAGAACCCCAGATACCACCTGCTAATACCAGGATCGGTAAGAAAGTAGATTCCATACCTACTGCCAAACCTCCGATCACGTTGGTAGCATGTCCGGTAGAAGACTGACGAATGATCGACATGACCGGACGCTTACCCATTGCGGTGTAATATTCGGTAATGATACTCATCAAAGTACCTACAGCCAAACCTACCACAATAGCGCCCAATACACCATCACGTGTAAACTCAAGACCACGAAGTGTCATGGTTTCAGGTAATATATAATATACCAAACCTGCACAAGCAGCGGCAGTTAAAATGATTGAACCCCAGTTACCCATATTCAGGGCTTTCTGAACATTGGCGGTATTGATACCGGCTGCATCGCTTACACGCACAAACCAAGTACCTACGATAGAGAATAAAATACCTACACCCGCAATCAGCATCGGCAATAGGATAGGAGCATAACCACCAAAATTGTCTATTGAAACCGTTTCTTGTCCCAATACCATCGTTGCCAATACAGTAGCTACATAAGAACCAAACAAATCTGCACCCATACCTGCTACATCACCCACGTTATCACCTACGTTATCAGCAATGGTGGCAGGGTTACGAGGATCATCTTCCGGAATACCGGCTTCTACTTTACCTACTAAGTCAGCACCAACGTCGGCAGCTTTGGTATAAATACCACCACCCACACGTGCAAACAAGGCAATAGATTCAGCACCTAAAGAAAAACCCGTTAATACTTCAATGGTCTGAAGCATTTCAGCAGAATTCGCTGCTGCTTCTGGAGCAAATACCTGCTTTAAAATCAGGTAAACACCACCCAAACCTAATACAGCTAAACCGGCAACACCCAGTCCCATAACTGCACCACCGGTAAATGATACATTTAAGGCTTTTGAAAGACTGGTTCTGGCTGCCTGCGCAGTACGAACATTGGCCTTGGTAGCCACTTTCATACCAATATAGCCGGCAACAGCACTACATACAGCGCCCAGCACAAAAGCCAAAGAAATGGACCAATGTGAATGTGGATTGCTGCTGGCCATCACGCCCAATAATAGGGCAACAATTACAACGAAATAAGTCAGTATTTTCCATTCAGCTCTGAGAAAAGCCATCGCACCTTCAGCAATATAATTGCTGATTTCTTTCATACGGTCATTACCCGCGTCCTGCTTGGATACCCAATTAAACTTCAATAATGTGTAGAGGAGACCTACAACTCCCATCGCCGGAACGGCATAAAACAAGATTTTGTCCATAATACAGTGTGTCTGGTAAGTTTATGTTAATTGAAAGTCTGCAAAAATAGGGGGAAAAGGCTAAAAACAACGGTTAGGCTGCTTTGTGTTGAGAATATATCCTATTGAAAAAACTTATTCCTCCAATTCAGTACTATCTATTCTTCCTGTAAAGGCAGAAGAAAGCGCTTTTGCCTTATAAATATTACGGTTGTAACGATTTCCTAGAACAATGATAGTAGCAGAATCTTTAATGTATCTGGTGAAAACGGTATTATTGCCATGCCACCAGCCATTGTGGTATACAATTTCTTCTGTGGGAGAATTCAATAAACGCCAACCCAAGCCATAGTTATGAAATGATTTATTCTCGAAACTATATGGTTGATAAGCAAGTTCTTGTGAAGCTTTGCTTACATAAGTTCCTTCAGTCAGTGCTCTGTCCCACAGTAATAGATCCCTTACAGTTGAATACACATTTTTGTCTCCATAAATACAATCCAACTTCTCGATACCATAAGGAACGTTATTGTAGCGATAAGATGGAACATAATTACCCGTATCTGCCACACTAAAAACATAAGAATCATGCATACCCAAGGGGGTGAATAGACTGTCTTTCATGTAGGTGGGAAAGGACTGTCCCGTCACTTTTTCAATGATCAAAGCCAGTAGTGCATAGTTGGTATTGCTATACCTGAAAGCCCGATCGGGTGCAAAGAGTGGGGCCGGACGATGTTTCATCATATAATCCAACACATCCTGATTGGTGAGGAGTCCCGCTTTCAGGGCAGGCATCTTAATGGTACGTGTTCTTCTGACCCAACGTCCTTTATTATTTTTTACGCGATAAGTTTCTACTTTTCTGTCTACCATGAAATAGACATAATTATTCAATCCACTGCGATGATTGAGTAGTTGTTGTACTGTAATATTTTGATAAGGAAATCCGGGAAAAAATTCATCAACCGTATCATCCAGGTCGAGCTTGCCTTGTTCTCTGAGTTTGAGAATGGCCATGCCGGTAAAAGTCTTGGATACCGATGCCAAATGAAAAGTGGTATTGGGTGTGATGGGAGCTTTGGTTTTGAAATTGCTATATCCTTTATAATCTTCAAATAAAATCTCTCCATTTTTAGCAACCAGTATGCTTCCATTAAATCCACGACTGCCCAATAACTGTTGATACTGCTTTTCAATTTCAGCAGCATACATTGCTTTTGTAGCAGAAGGGATAGCGGTATATGCATTTCCTTCCGTAGCAGAATCCCTATCTGCAGGTTGTGCACTACAGGCCTGGAATAACCCCATCAAAATAGCGATACCAAAGACTCTTACGATCATCTGTTAGTTTTTCTTCGCGGCGAAAATAAACAACAATGTGTTAGTGAAATGGTTAAAACGGGAAAGATTATCCAGAAAATAAAAACATTATTTTCGTTCCATGAGCAAGACCAGTTACCCCAAAGAGCGGATCAATATTTTATTTCTTGAAAATATCAGTGATAAAGCTGTTCAATATTTTAAACAGCAAGGCTATGCCAATGTCAAAAAAATAGCAGGTGCATTGAGTGAAGAAGAATTGGTGAAAGAAGTGAAAGATGTGCATTTATTAGGTATTCGTTCCAAAACACAGATTACTCCTAAAGTTTTAGAAGCGGCTAAAAAATTACAAGCCATCGGATGTTTTTGTATTGGGGTAAATCAGGTAGACTTAAAAGCCGCTACTAAAAAAGGCGTGGTGGTATTCAATGCGCCTTATAGTAATACCAGAAGTGTAGCAGAATTGGTGATCGGTATTTCTGTGATGTTGATCAGAAAAATATCAGATAAAAACATCGCTGCCCATAAAGGTATCTGGATGAAAGATGCCAAAGGTAGTTATGAACTGCGTGGTAAAACCATGGGTATTATTGGTTATGGCAATATCGGATCACAGGTCAGTGTATTGTGTGAAGCCTTAGGCATGAAAGTATTGTTCTACGATACCGAAACAAAACTGCCTTTAGGTAATGCAGTAGCCGCCAAAAACATGAAAGAAGTACTGATGAATAGTGATATTGTTTCTTTACATGTTCCCGAAACACCACAAACAAAAAATCTCATCAACAGAAATAATATCAAGCTCTTTAAAAAAGGATCGATCTTATTGAACTATGCAAGGGGAGAAGTAGTAGACCTCAAAGCATTGAGTGAAGCCATTAAGGAAGGGGTTATAGCGGGTGCAGGTATCGATGTGTATCCATGGGAACCAGAAAAAAATGGAGATCATTTCGATACTCCTTTACAAGGATTACCCAATGTAATTCTCACTCCACATATCGGTGGCTCTACAGAAGAAGCGCAACAAAATATTGGTGAAGATGTGAGCGTCAAATTATTCCAATACCTCGAACGTGGTATCACCAATGGTTCACATACGGTTCCTGCTATTGGACTGCCGCCTGTGGATGGCGCACATCGTATTTTGCATGTACATAAAAATGTGCCGGGTGTATTGAGTGCTATCAATACGGCGCTATCCAAAAATAATATCAACATTGTTGGACAATACCTCAAAACCAATGAAGAGATTGGATATGTGGTATTGGATGTAGATAAGAAACTTTCTAAAAGAGCTGCGGAGTTATTGAAAGAAGTGAAAGAGACGATTAAGGTGAGAATGTTATATTGATGTCGGATGTCTGATATAAAAACTCCGTGAAACTCTGTGCCGTTACTCTGTGTATCTCTGTGGTAAAAATAACCACAGCGTTTTACACCGAATGGGTTTGATGGGCCGCGGATTTTTATGATTTTTTATGATTGATCATAATGAATCATAAAAATCTGCGGACTATTAACTTCTTTGTTTACAGCAAGTTTTTTATTCTTCTAATTTCATCAGCATTCGTAAAATCCCTACTGAAATCTTCCGGTATAGCAGGATTCATGTATTCACTCAATGAAGGAATTAAGATGCGTGCAGAAGTGTGAAATTCGGGAGCGCCAGTATAGGCTTTCATGTCTGTAATATTATTGCTGTTGATGCCACTACCCGGCATGATGATAATTCTTCCATCTGCCTGTTCAACCAACTGCTTGATCAACTCTTTTCCATCCGGTGCTTTGGGCTGTTGTCCACTGGTGAGTATTCTTGTGCAACCACATTGAATGATGATCTCCAAAGCCTGCAATGGATCTTTACAACGATCAAAGGCCCGATGAAATGTGACATCCAACGGATATGCCAGTTCTGTTAAACGAGCGGTATTTTCTGCATCAATGGTGCCGTCTTTTTTCAGGAGTCCAAATACCACTCCTTCAAATCCTAACTCTTTACAAAGCAGGATATCTTTTCGGATGATCTCAAGTTCTTCTTCACTGTGGAAATAGTCACCACCGCGCGGACGAATCATCGGAAAAATAGGAATGGATACTTTTTCACGTGTCGTTTTTAAATAGCCATACGATGGGGTAGTACCACCATTGGCATAGTTCTCACATAACTCAATTCTATCGGCACCTGCATTCATGGCCTCAATGGCAGTAGCGGTATTGAATACACAGATTTCTAATGGTAATGACATATATCAGATCAATGGTTTGGCGTCTACTAGAAAATTTTTATCATCGGCGTGACAAACAGCAAAGTTGAATCCTTTTTGTAAAGCATAGCCACCGTATTCGCCCGATTTACTGATGGCAATAAAACCTGCCTGAATAGCTTTGGCTTTATCGATCCCTTTTACTTTCAATAATCTTTCCATGGCTTTTTTACAAGCTGTTTCCGGATCCATTCCCTGACGCATCAACTCTACAATGGTATGAGCCCCACAAATACGAATGATGTCTTCTCCTTGTCCGGTAGCCACTGCAGCACCTACTTCATTGTCTACAAATAATCCGGCGCCAATGATCGGAGAGTCGCCGATGCGACCACGCATTTTAAAACCCATGCCGCTGGTGGTACAACTGCCACTTAAATTCCCTTTTGCATCTAAAGCGATCATGCCAATGGTATCATGGTTCCAATCACCATTCTCCAGTTTGGAGGGAACAAATGCTGCTTGTTGCTTTGAGTTTTCAATATTGATCACAGGCTTGTACTCACTTTTTTTCAACCAGTTTTGATAGGCTTTTTTAGCATCTTCAGACAATTCACCCGACTCCAATGGAAATCCTTCTGCTACCGCAAATTGCTGTGCACCAGAACCTGCGAGCATCACGTGTGGTGTTTTTTCCATGACTCTTCTCGCAACTGAAATGGGATGTTTTATTTTTTCTAGGAATAACACACTACCACAATTGAAGTTTTCATCCATAATGCAAGCATCGAGTGTTACATAACCATCGCGGTCAGGGTTTGCGCCTAATCCTACACAACAATTCAAGGAGGCTTCTGTAACCCTAACACCTTGTTCTACTGCATCCAATGCTCTTCCACCATTGCGTAAAATTTGCCAGGCAGCTTTATTGGCGGCTATGCCGGCATCCCAGGTAGATAATACCAGTGGTTTTTGAGCAGTCATTTTTCCACGAAAAGAAGAAAAGGTAAGTGCTGATAATCCCAATGACCCTAATTGAAGAAAATGTCGACGATGCAGCATAAGTTGACGTTTTATATCCCGAATGTAAGAAGAGATGTGGTAAGTTGGGTACTAGGTACCGGGTATTAAGTGTTAGATGAAATTTTTACTCAATAGACACTTTTTTGGTATTTCCAGTACCTAATACCTAGTACCCAGCCCCTAATTACTCCCCATAAACATGTAACAACAAAACAACGAAGTGTAAAAAAAGCCATTATAAAAACCAGAGTTTTGTAGAATACAGATGAGCTGGTTTTATGCCAGATTTATTCATGTATCGTTATTATGCTATATCAAAACAAAGTCAAAAACACAGTTACAGTCACTACTTCTTTATTTCTGTTTACCGCATTGGTAGCAGTTTTTAGTTTTAGTGCTTGCTCATCCAACTCGAATGCAGAAGAGGAAGCCTTGAGAAAAGATTCTCTTATTGCCGATTCCGTTGCAAAAGCTACAAATCTTGCTAAAGCCACGCCAGTAATCACTACAGGAAAAGCAATAGCAAATCCGGCAAAAAAGAATGGTCGCTGGGAAGTCATTATCGAACGTGATCGTAGATGGGAGGATGAATATGCAAACATGATGATGGAAAAAGATCGTCAGGGAATTTATTATCGTACTGAAGTAAAACCTTCTTATCCGGGAGGCGAAAAAGCTTTGGCAAAATTCATACAAGAAAATATTGTATATCCTGAAGCTGCATTAGAAAATGGGGTAGAAGGGGAGGTTGTCGTAGGCTTTGCTGTTGATGAACGCGGTGTTATTTATACACCCATTATCAAAGGCGACCTAGCAGGTTATGGATTGGATGAAGCAGCCACCAATGTTGTTGCCAAAATGCCGGTTTGGAATCCGGGACGAATTAGGGGGATGAATGTTAAAAGTTATTTCAGCCTTCCTATCAAATTCAGGATTTACTAAATTTTTTCATTTGGTTTGGTTATTTGGTTTTCCAAGTGCGACTCTCTTTCATAGAGGGTCGCTTTTTTGTTTGATGTACTTGGTTATGAAATAAATAACAACCCAATCACAGCTCATTCATCTGTAATTTCCTGATCATCTCATCACTCAAACTATCACTGTACATCCCATACGCACTAATGAGCACACCTTTTATATGGCCGTCATGCGATTCGATAACGTACAATACACTTGAATTTCCCGGGTCTGTATCACCCTCAAATCGATGATGAGCTACAATATCAAATTGAGAGGGTACTAAACAAACACCTGTACTGGCACACTTAATCTGATCAAAAGCGAGATTGAAATCTGTAGTATATCCCTGTTGCTTTAAATCAGCCAATGCATCTACTAAATTGTCGTACGATTTCATCATAGAAAGGTAGGGAGAAATTTCGGATGTAGGATGTCGGATGTCTGATATAAAAAACTCCGTGTACCTCTGTGCCATACGCTGTTACCTCTGTGGTTAATTTTACCACAGGGATACACAGAGTATGGCACAGAGTTGCACAGAGTGGTTTTCGTATTTCAAATCAGACATCCGACATCAGACATCAGCCATTGCTTTATCCCCCAATTCTGCTTTGCTCTTCTGTTGCACTTCCGGTGCTGCGTTTATTGGTTTTGAAGCTTTTGCCAAAACGGTAGTTGAAACTCAGGTTTAGGATACTGTTTTCCCATCTGCTGTTAATGGTAGCATCCACTGTTGCATATTTCGCCGTTCCATTAAAACGCTGGATCTTAAATGGATCACGATAGTTTAAGCTGATACGCCCTTTATTGTTCATCACCGATTTAGATACAGCTACTGTGAACATTCCCATTCCTTTATAAATCATTACACCATCAACACCTTTGGTATTGTAGAAACCATTGATCTCTGCATCCCATCCTTTACCCAATTTACTTTGTAATGCTCCGCTGAAATTTCCTGAGTTCACACTAATATCGATCAGGGAATCATTTACAATGCCTTTGAACTGATTATTGAACAGGTTAGCATTCACACTTACAGTCAACCATTTTGTCACCGGCTTATAAAAATTGAATGCGATACCATATTGTTTGCGCGTAGCAATATTTTTTCTGATCAAAAATGTTTCTTTCGTGGTTTCATTCTGCTCAATCACTTCTGAAATCACACCACTGGTATGAGAATAATTCAATGTGGTAGTCAGTGCTCCCGCATACGTGTGCGTTAATTCGATGTTGTTGCTGAATTGCGGCTGCAGATTCGGATTTCCTTTTTGAAAGGTATAGCGGTCTACGATGAATACAAATGGATTCAGGTTTCTGTATTGTGGACGCATGATCCTGCGACCGAAATTCGCACCCAGCATATGCTTTTCATTGAGATTATAACTCAGGTAAAGGGTAGGGAAGAGCTGTCCGTATGTATTTTTGAATTGAATATTACTGGTCACCTGATCACCCCTTGCATCAGTGTATTCGTAACGAAGCCCGGCCTGCATCGATAATTTTGTACTCAAAGGTGTATTGAGGTTTACATAGGCCGCATATACATTCTCTTTGTAAATAAAATAATTCGATCTGGTTAAATCCGGAACCCGGTTGCCATTGATGATGCTGTCGAAACGAATATTGTTATCGCTGTTTACAAAACTCACTTTCGCACCTGCTTCAAATCTTCCTTTATTTTTCAAGGGTTGAGCGTAATCCAATTTCCCGGCATACACATCAAAGCCGGATGGGAGATAACCTACCAGACTATCTGCTTTGCCTACCAGGTTATTATTGGCATCATAAATACTGTTGATGAAACGCTGGCGATGTTTGTCTTTGTACTGGATATAATCAGCATCAAAACTCAATTCCCTGCCGACAGAATCAAACTGGTGACGGAAATTCAGGTTGCCACTGTAGTTGGTTACATTAGGAGTCATGTTGGTACCACCATAGATAGTAGATTGTAAACTACCTACCGCATCTGTCAACTTACTAATACTGTTGTTATTGAATTCCATCTTGGTTCCAAAACCATTCAAGGTCAATGCAGCAGAAGTTCTTTTGGAGAAAGTATAATCCAAGCCCAGTTTTCCTGAATGTGAATTGCGACTATCCGGCATATATGCACGTTGATCAAAAGTGCCGGTGATATTTTTAGTGGATGGATTGATAAAGTTTCTTAAGATGCTGAATTGTTGAAATGCTTCTCTATAACTGTAATTATAATTACCAAACAGATTCAGTTTGTTGATACGATAGTTCAGATTGGTACCCACACTTGCTTTTGGATATACACCTTGCGCATAACTCGTATTCACGTTACCATTGAAACCTTTGGTCTTGATTTTCTTAGTGCGAATATTGATCACCCCTGAATTGCCAGATGCGTCAAAACGTGCAGGCGGATTGGTCATGATCTCGATCTGATCCAATTGATTTGCGTTCATACCACGCAACATATTGGCCAGGTCTTCGCTGCTCATGAATGTTTGACGACCATCCAATAAAACAATCACACCTTGTTTGCCTTTCAGGCTGATATTGCCATCTCTATCCACAGCTACACCCGGAGATTTTTCCAATACTTCTAAAGCCGTATTACCGGCATTGGAAGGAGAAGCATCTACGTTCACCACCATTTTATCGGCTTTCATTTCCAGAAAAGGTTTTTTACTGGTAACGGTTACTTCACCCAATGAATTGTCCAGCGCTTTTAAGGATAACGCACCTAGGTTCAAGCTGCTATTATTAGCAGATAAAATGATGGTATTGGAATAAAAACGCTCATACCCAACACTGCTCACACTTAAGAGGTAATTTCCAAAAGCGATGTTTTCAAAACTGAAAATGCCATTCTTATCAGATACAGCTGCTTTTACCAGACTGGAATCTTTTTGTCTGAGCAGGGTTACTGAAGCGCTTTCGATCGTGCGGCCGCTGCCTGTAAGTGTACCGGTGAGGGTACCTGATTGCTGTGCATATGCCGACACAATTGTAGTAGTGATCAAAAGAATGAGGAGGGTAAAATACCTTTTCATATGGTGGTTGAGTTTTGCGATTTACAGTGTAAAACTGTTCTACAAAACCCATGTATTCAACCGCATAAATATGTGTGTAGGGACGAGTGGTGAATGGAGAAGATAAAGGGTTGACCAGAGTTATCAAAAGCCTTTTCATGTAAATAGTTCACATGAACCCCTGTGATTTAGGGTAGAATCTTTGTTGAGAGGGTGTGTTCGGGAATTTTAGTCAGGAATACTTGTTTTTTGTTTTGTAATGAAAACATCATCCTGCCATAGGCCTTCCATTTTCAGCCTTCCATTTTTTCGGAAAAGCTTTCCTTCACCATCACGTTTATCATTTTTCCAGAAGCCTTTATAGTATTCTCCATTACGCCAAGTGTATATCCCAAAGCCATTTCTTTTATCGTCATCATAGTTTCCTTCATAGCGTTCTCCATCTTTCCAGATGAATAATCCGTTACCATTTCTGAAATTGTTTTTCCAGTTTCCTTTATATATACTTCCGGTTTCGTATAGTCCAATTCCATAACCGTTAGCCTGACCCTTTTGTACAATACCGGCATATTCCAGTGGTATATTATTTTTACTGAGGAGTTGTAATACACCGGATGATTCATTCATTTCTTTTCGAAGCGTTGAACGTTCTTCATGTTGAACAGGTTGTTGAGCGGTAGAGTCAAATAAGTCGGGCGTGATATTTATAACCGAAGAATCGGGCAGGGGAGCAATCGGTGAAATGGTTTGATATTGTTTGGTAGACTGACCGTTATTGCTTGCAGAAGCTAAAGCATCTTTTTTATTTGAAAAGTCATTGGTATCATTGGAAGAATCAGAAGATTGACTTGTAAGCGTTGTATCTTCTTTTTTCGCAGATGAAATCCATATTCCGGTAACTACACCGGCTCCAAAAATCAGGATCCATAAAATATATTTAGTGTATGTATGCATAATGACTGAGTTTAGTCTACAAATCTGACTTGTGGATTTTTTTCTTTTCCTAAACCGGTAATTTGATCAATATAAAAGCTAACCATAAGTCCACGACCATGATCAAATTCAAAGCCGGTAGCGCCTCTGGTTCTGAATCGATTTACATATCTAAGTTCAGCCCTTGCTGTTTGCAGGAAGCGATAACCGACCCCCAAATACAAACGATTTTGATTGAATGTATTCCACACGACATTTTTACCCAGATTTAATCCGATTTCATTAGAAGCAGCCGCATAAAGGGTATTGTTTTCATAAAAGTCATTGCCGGTGATCATATAGCGTAATCGATACCGCATACGAAAGCGGGTAAAAAAGCGGTAATTATTATTCGCAGATTGTTCCTGCCATCTTAATTCATACCGGTAACGCCAGGTATGCATCCATTTTCCGTTGCCTGATTTATTATGGTGAAAGAACTGTAATGTAGTTCGCCATTCATTATAGGATGGACGAGTGATATCTTCCGGCTTACCTATGTATTCATTTGTATGCATATAACCTATGGGAGATAGCGACAATCGGGCATACTCTGAAAACTGATAATGGACCCATGGACGAATACTGGTTCTTAAATGGGCGTTAAACATACTGCCCGTATTTAACTCGTTTTTTGTTCTATATACAAAGTCGAGACCGGCGCCCCATTTATTGGGAAAAATTTCATTGATATCTGTCTTATGCCAGAAAACATGATGCGGATAAATCACCTTATTATTTTGGCTATATGCAGTGCTGAGTAATCCTAAAAAAATGATCAGTAGTTTTCTTTTCATCCGCAATTCATTAAGTCTTGTAAAGTCGATACTTAGTTAACAATGATCATGCCGTTTGATTAAATAGAAGTAACTCTGTAAATTAAATTATTCATAATCAAGCAATTAGAATCTTATCCAATGCTAATAGACCTATCATTTTCAAATTTAGTATATTTCCTATAATTAATATTATGTTAAATAGCACACAGCGAAAAGAAGAAAGAAAAAAGCCAACGCTTCTGTTTTTGATTGGTGCGAGTATAAAAGTGGCTTATTCCAATGATAGACTAAAGGCGGCGCAGTTGTGTAGCTCTTAGGGATAAGCCTATTGCATATCCCCAAATGCATTAACATACATGCGAATTTTTTTATCAATCTCTTTTATTTGTAAATCATCATATAATACAGGTATAGTTTTCTTTTCAAATTTTAAAAACTGAATACCTCCTAACTTCATTTTTTCAACCCCATCATCAGATGTATCTAATAAAAAATGTGCAAACACATTTCTATGTGTAATTATATCAGTTATGTCCTTTTTGTAATTAGGATACTTTTCATCAAATTCAGGATAATGATTATCAATAATAAATTTTGCAACAGCTAATTTAGAATCAAAAGTTATCCTTTTTGTAGACATTAAAGACTCTAAAAGTTCTACTTTTTTATTTTCTTCAGAGCAAAAATGCCTACATATAAATTCATCAATAACTCTTTCTAATAAAATCGTATCATTAATAAAAGATCCTCTTAGATAAGCCGCTTTTACTAGTATGTTCTGTATATCACTCATACAACAATATACAAAAAATGTGTTATTTGATTATGGGAATATGCTCCGCATCTTTAGCTAAGACGTGTTATATGTTATGAAGAAAATAGTTTGGAATACAGACCTTATCGTTTTATTACTGTCTTGTTTTGTCTTTATCTTTTGGATGATCAGTTTATCCATCAATAATGTGTATGACTACATGGTTACCGGTGCATTGTATGAAATGCTGGCTTTACCTACCCTTGCATTGGGTATTGTACTTCCGATCATTATTGTATACCGTATGTTTAGGAGATCCTTTAAAAGCTTGTTGATCCCTATCCTGTCACTCCTATTTTTATTGGTGACGTTTTTTATGATCTATTTTAAAGATTAATAAAACCCAAACCACAGAGTCGCACAGAGTTTGGCGCAGAGGTACACAGAGGCTTATAATTCTAAAAAACGCTGTGTAACTCCGTTCTATACTCTGCGTAACTCTGTGGTAAAAAAGTGTCTACAAAAAGAAGTCGTTTCCTCTCTCTTCAAAAATCACACACCCTAATAAAATCCAAACCACAAAGTCGCACAGAGTTCGGCGCAGAGTTACACAGAGTTTTAATATCCCCAACACCTCCGTGCAACTCTGCGCCGTACTCTGTGTTACCTCCGTGGTAAAAAAGTCTCTCCCAAAAAAAAAGTCGTTTCTTCTCTCACTTCAAAAATCAGACAACCTAAAAGGTGTTGATACCTATCCTGTCACTCCTATTCCTATTGGTGACATAGATCATGATGTATTTTCATCAACAATAAAAAAGCCACTTCTCAGCGGCTCTTCAAAACAATAAGGCTGTTCAGTTAAAATGCCTGCCAAATAAAATTGGCTTGTCCAGCATTTTCCCCTGCCTTATCAATAAGTTTCTTTTGTAAAATTAAAAATGGTTTTTTAATTCATCAAAAAAAATTTACAACTGCACCATCTCTCGCGGCTTATTGTTCTCCATCTTTAGTACAACACAGCCAGTGTCATCTAAGCGGAGCGCGAATTGTCCATCGGATAATCTAAATTCATCCGTTACCATAGCTGTTTTTACCGTCACTTCATATCTTCTCAGTGTTATCCAATGGAATTCTGTAACAATATTTAATAACCCTTCTTTAGTATTTTTCTGTAACACAATTCGATGATAGGGATCATTTTCTTTATCAGTATTCAAAAATCTAAAAAATTTATACCTCCCGGAACAGGATATAAGCCATGAAATGGATTGAATAATTATCTCTTTTACTAAATCGGGATCAATTCCATTTCTTTTGCCTGATTCATCTCCATGTTGATACCTATTATAATAGTGTTTATCAAACCAAATCTCTATTAGAACCAACTCTTGATGTTCAGCTGCTTTCCTGGCTTGCATAGAAGCTTTATTGGCCATAAATGAAAGTGGGTCATGCAATAGGATCTTTTCAGTTACTTTTTTCAAAGGAATTCTTTTCCTTAGTTTTCTTTGCTCCATATAAAACCTCGTATGGAAACAAAAATGAATCAACTTCTTCACTAATCTATTCCCTACATCAAGTTTTACGGATAATACGGTACGATTTTGTGTGATTAATACTTACTTTATACTATAACCACAGAGTCGCACAGAGTTCGGCGCAGAGTTATACAGAGTTTTAATATTCCCAACACCTCCGTGCAACTCTGCGCCGAACTCTGTGTTACCTCCGTGGTAAAAAAGTCTCTCCAAAAAATCCTTTCACCTTTCACCTTTCACTTTTCACATCAGAAATCAGACATCCGACATCTGATATCCGCCATCTCCCATCCCTTCCGTATTTTTACACCCTATGCATATCCTCATTGTCAACAACACCGCTATCCCCGCTTTAAAATATGGCGGCACTGAACGCGTGATCTGGTGGCTGGGGAAAGCATTGGTGAAGGCCGGACACCAGGTTTCTTATCTGGTAGCGCCGGGCTCCAGTTGTCCGTTTGCAGAAGTGTATCCCTTTGATCCTGCACAGCCTTTCAATCAGCAAGTACCCAAAGACAAAGGCATTGATATCATTCACTTGAATCATACGGTCAATGAAACGCCACTCCTTCCCCATCTCATGACCATGCATGGCAACATGAATGAAAAAGTTCCTTTGCCTGTAAATACTGTTTTTGTATCGCATAACCATGCAGAACGTTTCTGTAGTGAGTCATTTGTTTACAATGGTATTGATCCGGATGATTATGGTGATCCTGCTCTTGCCGGTCCTCGCTCCTATATTCATTTCTTAGGTGATGCTGCCTGGCGTGTTAAAAATGTACAAGGTGCTATTGATATATCCAGAAAAGCCAAATGGCCTTTGCAGGTCATCGGTGGACATCGGTTCAATTTCAACCAAGGTATTCGTCTCACATTCCATACCCATGTTCAGTTCCATGGTATGAAGGGCGGAGAAGAAAAAAATCAGATCCTTCGACAATCAGCTGCCATGTTGTTTCCCGTTCGCTGGCATGAGCCTTTTGGATTGGCGATTACTGAGAGTTTGTATTTCGGTTGTCCGGTTTTCGGTACACCTTATGGTTCTTTGTCTGAGATCGTTACAAAAGATGTTGGTTATTTATCTGCCAGTACAAAAGAGCTGGTACAGGCCTTACAAAACATTCCACAATATGATCGCAAACGTTGTCATGAACGGGTGATGGATGCGTTCACCGCTACCCACATGATGCAAGCATATCTGCAGAAATATGAAATGGTTTTAAACGGACATACACTCAACCACCACGCTCCCGTTCTTAAGGAAATTCAGGATGAGAAGTTTTTACCTTTTGGAGAGTAGGATGTTAGCGTATAACTTATGGGTCATGGCGTATGGTTGATCTTTGATTTTTTGATCTTTGATTTCTTGATTTAAATCAAAATTTATCAAATCAAAAATCAAGAAATCACAGATCAAGAATTCAAAGATCAAACTTATTCCCCTGTTACCCGAATAATTCTCCCCGGTCCTTCAACAGCTACATAAATATGACCATCAGGACCTTGTTTCACATTGCGGACGCGACCGATGCCTTCGAGTATTTTTTCATCTTTGGTGATGGTGGTGCCTTGTAAGACTGCCCTACTCACATAATTGAATTTGAGAGAACCCGTCAATACATTGCCTTTCCAGGATTTGAATTTGTCGCTGGTAATCACTGCCATTCCACTCGGAGCGATGGAGGGTACCCAATATTTCAAAGGATCGGTAATACCATTGCCGGTGGGATTGGATGAGACAGCTACACCATCATAATTTTTCCCATGACTTACCAAGGGCCATCCGTAGTTTTTTCCTTTTTCAACCAAATTGATTTCATCACCACCCATCGGACCATGTTCATTCTCCCAAATGCGGTTATTGACAGGGTCATATGTCATGCCTTGTGGATTACGGTGTCCGTAAGAAAATACCGTAGTTGCCGTTGTATTTCCGGGAAGTACAGGATTGTCGGCAGGTACTTTTCCATCATCCGTCATTCGATGTACTTTGCCCCAATCGCTTTTGGTATCCTGAGCGTTCATATTTCCGCTGCCTACACCGCCATAGCTCGTAGAGCCACCCTCACCAATACTTAAATACAGGAATCCGGCTTTATCAAAAATGATACGACTACCATAATGTCCGTACCAGGTATTGGCTGTTTTGGTTTGAAAAATGGTTTCTGTATTGGTGATGGTATTGCCATTGAGTTTAAATCGTGTCAGCTTTAACAGTGCACCATTCACACCTGATTCTGAAGCGGCATAAGAAATATAGATCCATCCATTGTTGGTATAGTTTGGGTGGACTTTGATATCCAATAAACCACCTTGTCCATTACTAAGGATGCCGGTTGGTAGACCGGAGATTTCCTGTATAGTGCCATTGGCGGTATATCGCGCGATGGCCCCTTTTTTCTCTGTGAATAGCAGATCTCCATTGGGTAGAAAATCCATCCCCCAAATGATCTCTCTGTTGTTCACAATGACAGTAGTTTTCAGTGTAGGTTCACCTGTAAGAGGAACTTCTGTGTTTTTACTGGAAGAGCTCTGACAAGCACTCAGAGAACTGAATAGTGCCATTATTGAAATGATGATGGGTAATTTCATATACCAGGATTTACGTACTAATAAATATAATGGTTCTGTAGGGCAAATAAAAAGCCCTGTTAATGGTTTAACAGGGCTTTTTAGAATTTGTTGATGGCTTTATGCTTTAAAACTTGTTATGCAATGCATCAAACTCTTTGTATTTGGCTTCAAAAGCATCGAATGCGGCATTGTCTTTACCTCTGGCTCTATCGCGCTTGTAAGCGTATAGATTGGCTAACCAGTCAACCGTACGATTAATCACGCTTTTTTCGCTATTGGTTCTGCTACTTTTATCTTTTAAGATCGTATAGGCTTTCTGTAGCCATTCGATAGCCTGGTCTACTTGTTGGGCGATAGAAGGTTCTAATGCGGCATTGGCTTTAAGATAAGGCTCAGCTTCAGCTTTTGCTTTAGCTTCTACTGCTGCTTTTTTCTTAGGATCTTTTTCAACCGGTTTCTCTGCATTGATCCTTTGAACGGTACGGATATTATCACGTACCATATCATCCAGCGTAGCAAAAGTATTGTAACTCACAACACCTACGTTGAAAGCGGCAATGGCATTATTACTATTTTTAGCAAATGCTTTTTTAAATGCTTCAATCGATTTGTTGCTGTAATTAGCCGCAGTAGCGCTATCCAGTTCATCTTTATTTTTAGCATTGGCAAATGCTTCACCAAATAACAGGTATTTATTTTCTGTAAGTGTTCCTGCTGCATCTTCCTTGTCATACATTTCTGTTTTTGTCTTCAGGTCGTATGATTCGATGAAATCCATTTCATAGATTTCCCACTCTTTGCTGTTACTAGGAAACACTTCATTGGACAAGGCGAGGTTCTTTTTAAATTGACCTTCATCTTTTTTACTACCGGTATAATAATCCAATAAGAAACGATATACATCGATATAGTTGGTATCATTTACTTTATTGTCTGCCAAACGTTGATAGTATTCAGCAGCAGTAGCTAATTTTTTGGCATTCTGGAAAGAATAAGCGGCATAAAGGATGGATGTAGTATCCATTTTCAGGTTATTATTCGCCAGCCATTTGTTTTCAATGATCTGATCGATATAGCGAATAGCAGCAGCAAAACCTTCGCCAGCATTCGCCCAATCTTTGTTATTAAAGCTTCCGGTTCCTTTATTGATGAAAGCTGAATACATATCGAAATAGGCGTCTAGACCATTTTTCTCTTTGGCAATGGCAAATGTAGGATCCATTTCCTGGTACTTCTTTAAAGCCGCTTCTGCTTCTGCTTCGGCATTGGCATACTTAGCACTAAGTTCAGGCGATTTAAAGATCGCAGCATAGATCTTTCCTTTATACATGTATGTCTCTGCTTTCGCCTGAGCTTTTGGATCTGCAGCTAATTTATCAATCTCTGTTTTTGCATCTTCCACCCTGCCTAAAATCAATGCATTTTGTACCTTTTTATAATCCTGTGCGGTAACAAACTGCAGTGTTGCAGCAAAGATGGAAAGCATGAATAGCTTCTTCATAACGGGAGGTTTTTAAACTTGGTTTTCGTTAGTGGTTGAATCGTTATTATCTATTGCAGGGTTCTCGTTTTCTGTTGGTTCACCAGGTATTTCAGCTGATACTTCATCTTCGTCATCTTCAATTTGTGAAATGGCAGCAATCTCATCCCCTTCATCAATCCGGATCAGTTTTACACCCTGTGTGGCCCTGCCGGCTTCACGGATCTCACTGATGCTGGTACGGATCGTAATACCGGATTTACAGGTAATGATAAGATCTTCTTTTTCAGTTACATAGAGGATGCCAACTAAACTTCCTGTTTTGTCTGTAACGTTGATCGTTTTCACCCCTTTTCCGCCTCGATTGGTAATACGGTATTCATCGATCGGCGTTCTTTTTCCAAAGCCTTTTTCACTTACTACCAAAATAGTTCGGGTAGTATCCTCCTTATTTACACAGATCATGCCAATTACTTCATCTTTCTCATCATCTACTTCAATACCCGCTACACCAATGGCACCTCTGCCGGTTGCGCGCACCTTTTCTTCCTCAAAACGAATGGCTCTACCACTTTTCACCGCCAGCATGATCTCTGATTTACCGTCGGTCATCCTTGCTTCCAGTAATTCATCACCTTCCACAATGGTAATTGCATTTACACCATTGGCTCTTGGGCGACTGAAATCTTCCAGGGAAGTCTTTTTGATGATCCCTTTCTTGGTACAAAGTACAATATAATGTTGCTGAACAAAATCTTTATCTGCGAGATTTTTTACATCGATAATGGCTTTGACCTTATCATCACCCGGTAATTGTATCAGGTTTTGAATGGCTCTTCCCTTGCTTTGTTTTTCTCCTTCGGGTATTTCGTATACACGCATCCAGTAACAACGCCCTTTTTCTGTGAAAAATAGCATCGTGTCATGGGTAGAAGCTACAAATAAATGCTCTACAAAATCTTCCTCGCGTGTTTTAGAACCTACAGCCCCTCTTCCACCACGTTTTTGTTGGCGGTATTCAGAAGCAGAAGTTCTTTTGATATAACCCAAATGTGAAATGGTAATCACCACATCTTCTTCTTCAATAAGGTCTTCGATGCGCATCTCATCAGCGAGGTATTGGATCTCACTTTTACGTGCATCTCCAAATTGCTCTTTGATCTCGATCAATTCTTTTTTGATCAGATCATAACGCAACTCTTCACTACCCAATAAAGCCTTCAGGTCTTTGATGGTATTGATCAAACCATTGAATTCTTCAATGATTTTCTCTCTTTCCATGCCTGTCAAACGCTGTAAACGCAGTTCCAGTATAGCTTTGGCCTGTGCTTCTGATAAGCCTTCTTCCTGTTTGTATAATTCGTTGGATAGATCGGTGAAGAGTTCTTGTTTGAGTAACCATTTGGCTTCCTTACTCTTGCTGATCAAACTTTCTTTGGCTTCATCCGGTGTTCTGCTGCCACGAATCAGGGTAATCACTTCATCCAAATGATCCAATGCTTTCAGGTACCCTTCCAAGATATGCGCACGTTCTTCTGCTTTGCGCAAATCGAATTTGGCTCTTCTGATTACCACATCCATTCTGAAATCAATGAACTCGGCAATCAAATCGCGCAGGTTCATGATCTTGGGTTTACCCTTGGATAGGGCCACATTGTTGATACCGTAACTGGTTTGTAATTCAGTGTATTTGTACAACTGGTTAATCACCACTTGTGCTACTGCATCACGCTTCAGATCCAGTACAATTCTGGTTCCCTCGCGTTTGTTACTTTCATTGTTGACATGAGCAATCCCTTCAATGGTCTTTTCATTCACCAATTGTCCGATACGATCCGTCAATTGATCTCGGTTGACCTGATAAGGAACTTCCGTGATCACGATCTGTTCACGACCGCTTTGTTTGGTGTCAACATGACATTTACCACGCACTACTACCCTTCCTCTGCCGGTTAATAAAGCCTGTTTTACACCTTCCATTCCATAGATTACACCTCCTGTCGGGAAATCAGGGGCTTTCACATATTGTATCAGTTCTTCGCCTGTAATCTCTCTGTTATCAATAAATGCCACGCATCCATCTACTACTTCACTCAGGTTATGCGGCATCATATTGGTAGCCATACCTACGGCAATACCTGATGATCCATTCACAAGGAGTTGAGGAATACGGGAAGGAAGAACAGTGGGTTCTTGTAAAGAGTCATCGAAATTCAGTTGAAAATCAACCGTCTCTTTTTCAATATCATCCAGCATAGCTTCCGCCACTTTCTGTAAACGGGCTTCCGTATAACGCATAGCCGCCGGTGGATCACCATCCTGGTTACCAAAGTTACCCTGTCCATCTACCAGTGTATAACGCATGGTCCAATCCTGCGCCATACGTACCAATGTATCATAAATGGATGAGTCACCATGCGGGTGGTATTTACCCATTACTTCCCCTACGATACGGGCAGATTTCTTGTAAGGCTTATTGCTATTATTACCCAGTTCATTCATCGCATATAAAACCCTGCGATGTACCGGTTTAAAACCGTCTCTGGCATCAGGTAAGGCACGACCAACAATCACCGACATCGAATAGTCGATGTAGGCTGTTTTCATTTGTTCTTCAATATTGACCTGTATAATGCGGTCGTTATCGCTCGTCTGTTCGGGTAGCAGATTTTCTTCCATGTTCGCTTTTCTCGTACGTATTTTTGAGTTCTTCCCGGTGGATATGAGTACCCATAAATCCGGGATGGCGAAGATAGTTTTTTTAGGTGGGAAAAAAGGGCTGAAATGGCTGTTTTTTAAGCAGTTTTATCCACAAAGCTGCATAAAAAAACACCCTGTTTTTCCATGGCTCTTGGCGATGGGAAAACTAAGGTGTTTTGTACTTCTATTACCTTACATGCCGAAGACCTAATTGGTCACTTTTCGGATGTCTGAACTGCCACTTTTTGAGGTGCGGGCTGTGGCATTTCCCTTATAACGGATATCACTACCGCCGGAGGCATCGGCATTCATTTCTTTGTTTACCGTGATGTTTACATCACTACCACCACTGGAAATTACTTTGCATATGTCTGTAATCAAACCATATCCATTCACATCACTACCTCCTGAAGCACTGATACGGGCTTCAGTGGCTCTTCCCTTGAGATCAGCATCACTACCACCACTGGCGGTGAGACTTAAGTCATCACATACTATTTCCCCCTTCAGGTCTGAACCGCCCGAAAGAGAAATACTTAATTTATTGCTCTTGATTACACTTTCAAAAGCCACATCTGATCCACCTGAAGCACTGAGTTTGTCTAAGTTCTTTACAGAGACATAAGCTTTTAGTTTTTTATTGCCACTATTGGAGCCCCAGTTCCAGCCATTGTTTTTCTCATAATAGATCTTTAATACCCCATCTACCACTTCAGTAATGATCTTATCACGATACTCATCAGAAACAGCGCTTACGGCTACCGCTTCTTCAGATGATTGTGTGAGATACAGGTCAATACCATGGGATACCTGTACCGCATGGAAATTTTTCAGTCCATTCCGACTCTGTGCATTGGCGTCGCGAATGGTTTTTTGGGCAAGGATCGTTCCGGTCAGCATCAGTAACGAAACGAGTAAGGTGATTGCTTGTTTCATGTAGGATTTTTTAAGTTGAACGAAGCAATCTTTCTTTAGTTACAAGATTGAGTTGATTTTTTTGACATATCCCAACGATTCCGCATTTCTACTTAGCTTGCGGCATGTCATTTCCACATCCTCATATCCTTGTTTTTGGTGCCGGTAAATCATCCACTGTCTTGATCGATTACCTCAAACGTGAGACCCAACGCAGACAATGGGAATTAACCGTGGCGGATGCGGATGTACAGACCGTTATTCAAAAGTTGGGCACTGAAATACATACCCATGCAGTTCAACTGGATATTACCAATACCGAAAAAAGAAGATCATTGATCGCTTCTGCGGATGTGGTGATCTCTTTGATGCCCCCCGCTCTTCATTATCATGTGGCTATGGACTGTTTGGATCTGGGCAAACATTTACTCACTGCTTCTTATGTTGATGATCAAATCAAAGCATTACAACAGCAAATTGTTGAGAAGGGATTGTTGTTTTTGTGTGAAATGGGATTGGATCCCGGTATCGATCACATGAGTGCGATGCAATTGATCCATGCCATCAAAGCCAAAGGTGGAAAGATTCGGTCTTTCTTATCTCATTGTGGTGGTTTGGTAGCGCCTGAGAGCGATAATAATCCTTGGCATTACAAAATCAGTTGGAATCCTCGCAATGTAGTACTCGCAGGAAAAGCCGGTGCTGTTTTTCTGAAAAACGGTAAAGAGCAAGCATTGTCTTATGAACAGTTATTCCGTGCGGCTGGAAATGTAATCATTCCTGATCTCGGTGAATTGGCCTACTACGCAAATAGAGATTCCCTTAGTTATATTCCGAAATACGATTTGCAAGATTGTTCAACATTTATCAGAACAACGCTGCGGCATTCAGATTTCTGCAAAGGATGGACTGCCATCGTTGACCTGAAACTCACGGATGAAATTGTGACTTACGATACAGCTCATCTGCGGATGTCTGATTTTCTTCAAGAACATCTACAACAACACCAGTTGTCTGTTACACCGGAACAATTATCATCTGACACACATATTCAGGCAATGCTGTTCAGTTTAGGTTTGAATAGCGAATTGCCGATCAATAAAGGAGTATGTACTGCTGCAGATATTCTTCAATGGAGAATAGAATCATCCTGGATTTTGGAGCCACACGACAAAGACATGATCGTGATGTTACATGAAATCGAATATGAGCTGAATGGCGAACAAAAAACCATCAAAAGCAGTCTGGTGGTCAAAGGCGAAGATCATTTACGTACAGCCATGGCGAAAACGGTTGGATTGCCATTGGGCATCGCAGCTATATTGATTGCTGAAAGATCTTTAGGCGAGAAAGGTCTGCATATTCCGATCATTCCTTCCATCTACACCCCCGTATTATCTTTACTGGAAAAAGAAGGAATCCTATTTCATGAAGTAGAAGACTAAGCCTATCTCTGTTTTACTTTTTTTTCCTTTTACCAGTCTCTTTTTCACTTTTGACTTTTGACTTTTCACTTTTGCCCTCCATCACCCATTCATAATCCAATTGTCTCTTTTCAAGATTGGCTGCTACTACCCGAATGGTGACTTTATCACCCATGCGGAAGGTTCTGCCACTTCTTCGTCCAACCAGGCTATAATCACTTTCCACCAATCTGAAATCATCATAATCACTCAGTCCAATCAAACTCACCAGTCCTTCACACTTGTGTTCTACAGTTTCTACCCAGAATCCAAAACTGGCAACACCACTCACCACTCCTTCAAAAGTTTCACCCAGAAAATCGCGCATGTACTCTACTTGTTTGTACTTGTTACCTGCACGTTCGCATTCCATGGCTGCACGTTCTCTGTCGCTGCTGTGTTTGCATTTCTCCTCCATCTTTTTATCGATCATTGGTTTCCCTTGTAGCACGGTTTCCAGTACACGGTGTACCAATACATCGGGATATCTTCGGATGGGAGAAGTAAAGTGACAATAATATTCAAATGCTAATCCATAGTGACCAATGTTCTCTGTTGTATACACGGCTTTTGCCATGGTGCGTATACCCAATTGCTCCAGCACATGCTGCTCGGGTTTTCCTTTGGCATCTGCCAACATTTGATTAAAGCTTGCTGCTATAGATTCAGGAGAACTCAGATCGAACTTATGACCATACTTTTTTGCGAACTCCATAAAAGGAGCCAGTCTTTCTGCATCCGGTTGGTCATGTACCCGATATGGGAATGGAATTTCTTTTTTATTGATCTGTATTTTGGAAATATTCTCTGCAACGGTACGGTTGGCCAGCAACATGAATTCTTCGATGAGTTGATGGGCTTCTTTACTTTCTTTTACAACAATACCTACCGGTTTTCCTTTTTCATCTAACTTAAACCGTACTTCCTGTGAAGAGAAATTGATGGCACCTTTACTGAATCGCTTCTTTCGCATTTTCTGTGCGAATTCATTCAAGAGCAAGATATCTTCCGAGAACTTGCCTTCCTTAGATTCAATGATCTCCTGAACATCTTCATACGTAAAACGATGATCAGAATGAATCACCGTTCTTCCCAACCAATATTGTTTGATCTCTCCTTTGGCATTCATTTGAAAAATGGCGGAGAAAGTAAATTTATCTTCATGAGGTCTGAGCGAACACAGTTCATTCGAAATACGTTCCGGTAACATCGGATTCACTCGATCAGGCAAGTAAACGGATGTAGCTCTTTTATACGCTTCTTCATCCAATTCCGTTTCCGGATGAACATAGTAGCTGACATCGGCAATATGAACACCGATCTCATAGATGCCATTGGACAATTTTCGAATAGAAATGGCATCATCAAAATCTTTGGCATCTACTGGGTCGATGGTAAATGTGGGAATCTCTCTGCAGTCTTTTCGTTTTTTGATTTCTGCTGAATCCAGTACATCGGGTAATCGTTCTGCTTCTTCCAATACATCTTCCGGGAAAAACAGCGGGAAACCAGCCTGAGCCAGTAATTCTTTCATGGCTGCATCATTCTCATCTTCCGGTTGCATCACACTCACGACTTCGCCAACGGGTTTTTTATCTTCTTTCTCCCATTTGACCAATCGGGCTACTACTCGGTCCTTATTTTTAGCACCATTCAAGGATGTTAATGGAATAAAAAGATCCGGCATGGGTTTATCCGTATCAGGAACGAAAAATGCAAAATTGGTGGAGAGTTGTATATATCCAATGAATTCAGTTTGTCTACGGCTGATCACTTCTGTGATCTTGCCTTCTTTCTTGCCGGTTCTCCCGTTTTCACGTACCACTTTTACACGAACTACATCTCCATTGAGGGCATTCATGAAGTCGCCCGGACGAACCAGTACATCACCACTGCCATTATCGATGACCACATATCCCATACCTGAACGGGTTACTTCCAGTTTACCTTTTAGTAATTGTGCCGTTACAGATTTTTGTTTTTGCTTTTGTTTCTTTTGCTTCGATATTTTCTTACTCATGATATAGGCTTGTACCTAAAGTTCCTGATAAAATCAGTAACCATACGATTAAATTGTTCACCTTCTCCAAACAAAAAATCATGTCGTATGGGTAGCACATACATTGGTAAGGGTGCTAATTCATCCCTGAATTTTAACAGCCGAACTGCATCTTTTTCTGTTGTCAGAATGATCTTGTCTTTGGCGTGAATACGATCAAATTTCTCTTTGATCTCATTCAGATCATCGATCGTGAAGATATGATGATCTGAATAATCTTGTTGATAGTAAGTATGTGTGCATTCATGCAGGTATTCTTTCAAAGGTTTTGGATTGGCAATTCCACATACCAATAAAACTTCCACCCTAGGAGTTAATAACCATTCATCTTCATAATTGAAAATATGATAAGGCACCCCATAAGCAATCCTGGTAAAAAATACTTTTTGATCTGCACGGGGTTTCAGGTTGCGAATGATCTGTTGTTTGCGCTTAGATGAAAGATCTGGCGGACATTTGGTAACCACAATGATATTAGCTCTTTTAGCAGACCTTCTTTCATCGCGAAGATCACCGGTAGGCAAAAAGAAATCGTTTACATAGATATTGCTGTATTCTGTCAGCAGAATATTAAATCCGGCTTTGACAGAACGGTGCTGAAAAGCATCATCCAGAATGATGGCTTGCAGATCGGGCACATCTTGTAATAATTGTGGGATAGCTACCAATCTTTCCTCGCCTACCGCTACCGGTATTTGTGGAAACTTCATGTGGAATAACATGGGCTCATCCCCTATCTCCAAAGCTGTGGTTGCAGGATTGGCCAATGCATAACCTTTTGTTTTTCTTTTATATCCCCTGCTCAAAGTACCTACTTTAAATTGAGGTGATAACAGATACAAAAGATATTCTACCATCGGTGATTTACCGGTACCGCCTACAGCCAAATTACCCACACAAATCAAGGGGAAATTAAAAGAAGCAGATTTGAGGTATTGTTGATCAAACATCCAATTACGGATACGGATAACGAGTCCATACAGCAACGCAATCGGTAATAAAAGAACCCTAAAAGAAGTAAGAAATATCGTATTAAAATTCATAGACCTCGTTCGGCGTGATACAGTAGTTCAAAGGTACGTCAAATTCGTGGGTGTCTGAGATCAATGGGATCGGATCAAAATAACTAAACCCAATGGTGACGGCATCTGTTCTGCATTGTTGCAGGTAACGGTCATAAAATCCTTTGCCATAACCGACCCTGTATCCCTGCATATCGCAAATAAGCATCGGTACAAAGATGAGGTCCATATCGGTAGGCTGTAATGGGGCTGTTGCCGGCGGTTCTGTAATCCCCCAATTATTGACAGTATATACTGTGTCTTCATCAATCAAATGTGCTGTCATAATACCTGTTTCCTGATCCGATACCGGATATGCAATGTTCAATCCCGGTACCATATGTCTTAAATATCCTGAAAACAAATGTGTATTAGGCTCTGCTTGTCCGGATATCGGCCAATACGTCAATAAAGTTTGAATGCTACTGAAATCGAATTGTTGAAATTGTATCAACATCAAATCATCCATGCGCAAACGATCATGTCCGTCCAACTCTTTTCTTTTGGCTTTATAGATCTTTCTTAATGCGTCTTTGGTCATGTGGATCTGTTATAAATAGCGATACAAGGTACTACGGATATTTGCTGCCTGCTGCTGAACGAACATCGGATTGATCTCAGAAAGATAAGGCACAGAACCCAAAGAAGGAAAACCACTCCATGTTACAATTTCATCTTCATAATCGAGGTATTGATCATTGAAGATCCAGCCCATGACATCAATACCCACTTGTTTACAATAGGCTGCTGTTAAACGGGAATGATTGATGCTGCCTAAATAATTTCTACTGACCAGGATTACTCGCGCATGCAAGGAAAGAATCAGATCTGCAATTGATTGTTGATCGTTCAGTGGCACCAATAATCCCCCCGCACCTTCTATCACCAATGTTCGATCGGGTTTGTCGCTCAATAACTGCTTCGCTTTTGCTTGTATGATATCGATATCAATGATGATTTGCTCCGCTCTTGCAGCAATATGCGGTGAAGCCGGCATTTGTAAACAATAGATTTCCGGGTGAATGGTGGTGGCTGTATTCGTAATTAGTTGTTGTACCCTTTGCGCATCCGTACCGGTTTCAAATCCCGCTTGTACGGGTTTCCAATAATCAGCTTCTAATGCCTCGGTTACAATGGCTGACACCACTGTTTTACCGATTTCAGTTCCAATACCTGTTATGAAGATGGGGCGGTTCATTGGTGGATAGTTTATAGCTTATGGGTCATAGCTGATAGTTCATTGTTAGTAGACCCTGATCTGTTTCTTTGGGTTTTAGAATATGTGTTAAAGGTATTCGATCGTTTATGAGGCAAGAAAATATTCTTAGTCACACTAAAGGCACAGGCTATGGGCTATCAGCTATGAACCATAAGCTATAGGCTATTCTCTACCACCCTCAAAAAACGAAAACAAAGTTGTCCCATAATTTCGTTGAAAGCTAAAACCTTCAAACTTTTCATAATTGTTTCGCGGTGTATGTTCCAGTACAAAAAAGCCACCTTTTCGGATCATTTTTTTGGAGACAATGATCTTGGGTAATTCATCAATGGTGCCTAAGGCGTAAGGGGGGCCTGCAAAAATGAAGTCAAAGTCTTCATCACAGGATTGCAGATAGGCGAATACATCCATCTTCAACACTTTATAGTTTTCCATCCCCAACATGTCTGCATTTTTTTTGATGAAAGCATGCATGATGGGGTCTTTTTCTACTAGGGTTAATTGCGCTGCACCGCGTGAAGCCAGTTCATAACTGATGCAGCCAGTGCCTCCAAACAGATCCAATGATTCGATTCCTTCAAAATCCATCCTGTTTTGAAGAATGTTGAACAAGCCTTCTTTGGCTATATCAGTAGTGGGTCGGGTATGTGGCATTTGGGCGGGTGGACTGATCCTCCTGCCTCCCCATTTTCCGGAAATAATTCTCATACAATCGGATTAAAGAACGGGGTAAAATAATGAGCATGATATGATTCAAGCATCTCGGGAATCATTACGGATTCAGAGAGATTACTGAACGATCGTTTGGGAAATAACTGCTGTAAATGCTGGTGCAGTTCTCCATGTGGTTCAATAAATCCACTCATTTCAATGCTGGTATCTTCTGCTTTCAGGTCGTGCTCTTTGAGTATGGATAAGAGATAAAAGCAAAGGTCTGCTGAAGTTTCAAACGTATAAGACTGAATGAAATGCAACTGTCCCTTTATCATCAATACAGCAATGAAAGATTGAGGATATACCTGTATATGCAACAACGGATCAGGCAGATCGGTTCTTGCAAAAAGTGTATTCAATATTTCTGTATAGATATGATGCCCCTGAAACAAATGAAAATGTCTGACTGCCTGGTCTAAGATGGTCTTTCTGATGCGATAGCAATTGACCATGTTTTTAGCATCGGCTAGTTTATCATGTTTCTGTTCATGTCTGTTCGTTTCTCCGTATACCATGGATAAGAAGTCAGTTGCTGCGGCACTATTCATTTTTTCAGCCGGAACGATCAATGCTTCCCGGAAATTGTAACAGAGATGGACATTGCCGGAATACTTATCCAGTAATATAGAGTTGTTTTTGATCTCAAAAAAAACATCACTCCAGTCATTGATGTCGTTGTCGAGTTCAAAAAACTCAAAAGCATGAATGGCATGTTGATCAGTAATAGAACAAGCTACATACAAAGGACCTATCTCCACCCGAAGTTGATGTTCCGGGGATATAACCAGCGGTGTGGGTGGATAGAATGCCATTGTTTTTCTTGCCATACAATCGATATTGATTGCAATGATATAAAAAAAGCCACTGATTTGTGCACTGCTTAATATTGTAGCTTTGCCCGCATTTATGGAAATCGGGAAAAGCAATATGAATTTACAGGTATCGATCAGCCATCGGCAGATATTGAGTATTGCCTTACCCATTAGCGCTTCCATCATTGTTCCGCAGATCAATTTTATCACCAATAATATTTTCCTGGGTGGCTTAGGTCAGCAGGAACTGGGGGTGGCAGGAATCACGGGGGTGTATTATTTGATTTTTGCGGTGATTGGACAAGGACTGAATAATGGCTTGCAAGCTTTGATCTCACGAAGAGCCGGCGAGAATCGAATCGATCAAATTGGTAGTTTGTTTTTTCAGGGTATTCGAATTTCATTGGTATTGGCTTTGTTGGGGATATTGGTCACTTGGTTTTTTGCGCCCATATTGTTTCAATATGCTTTACAAGATCAGGAACGGGTAGATATGGCTGTATCCTTTTTGAATATCCGTATCCTAGGTCTCCCCTTTTTATATGTCTATCAAATGCGTAATGCCTTATTGGTGGGAACCAATCAAAGTCGCTACCTGATTATTGGAACTGCAACAGAAGCTATTACCAATGTTTATTTTGATTATGGATTTATCTACGGAAAACTAGGACTTCCCGAACTGGGATTCAATGGCGCTGCTTATGCTTCTATTATCTCTGAAGTGGCAGGATTATTTGTCATCTTCTTTGTCATTCAGGCAAAAGGTATAAGCAAGAACCTGAGTCTGTTTCAAAATACAAAATACGATTTGACCAATATCAAATTGATCTTACGAATATCTTTTCCGGTAATTCTGCAGTTTGCTATCAGTATTATTAGTTGGGAGTTCTTTTACATCCTAATTGAACATCATGGTGCCAGAGATCTTGCCATTTCTAATACCATGCGTAATATTTTTGGATTCTTTGGTTGTTTTACCTGGGCTTTTGGAGCTACTGCCAATAGTATGGTGAGTAATGTCATTGGACAAGGTAAGCAAGAACGTGTGACAGAACTGGTGAAAAAGATTATGTTATGGAGCGTAGGTTTTGCAGTATTTGTATGTGCGGTACTGAATTTATTCCCGCATAGTTTCTTATCTGTGTATGGTCAGGGAGAAGATTTTATTGCGGCAGCTATTCCAGTTATGCGTATTGTATCTGTGGCACTCGTATTCATGTCGGTTGCTGTTATTTGGCTGAATGCGGTTACAGGTACGGGTAATACAAAAGTGAACCTGTATAGTGAGATCGCCGCAATTGTTCTGTATTGTTTGTATGTCTATATCGTACTCGAGAAGCTTCAATGGTCTATCGAATGGGGATGGGCAAGTGAATTGCTATATTGGACTACCCTATTTATACCTTCATTCTGGTATATGCGCAGTGGAAGATGGAAAAAGCAAAAATTGTAGTTTAGGTTTAATCTCTTGTTAAACCCATTTATTCATGCAGCGTTGGTAATAATTTTCTTTTCTTTGAAAAAAAGTAAATATGAGAAAATTAGTAGTACTTCCTTTGTTACTGGTTTCCTTTTTTGGTTATACACAGTTTCAAAAAAATGATAGATTATTAACCGGCTATGTAGATTTATCGACAAATAAGACCAGTAGCGTCAGTTCTGCTGCTTCTAATTCAAATTTTGGGACTGGATTCAGTGTATCAGCATCAAAATTTATAACGGATAGAAAGTTCAATAGTTTGACATTGACCTTCAATCATAATATTACCAAGCAAAATCCTACCAGTACTATTGAAAACAAACAGGTTCGAAATGCAATTGGTGTTGGGTTTGCACACACTATTTTAACACCACTTGCACAAAGGGTATACCTAAGTTTTCCTTTCAGTTTGGGAACCACTATTTCGCGTTTTGAATCCAAGACTAACAATCAGGTAGCGAATAAGGCAAATAATTTTAGCATCGGTGCTTCTGCAACAATTGGTATTGTATATCTGACCAAAAAGAAATGGGTATTCTCTGCTAATATGGGATCATTGGCAGGTATTCGGTTTGATCATGGAAAAACTTCTTCCAGTGCTGGGAATGAAACCAAGTCGAATTCCTTTAATGTTTTCGGAGGAGCATTGGGAACCGCATTTAACAATATGAGTATTGGGGTTGGATACCTTATTAAATAAGAAATAAGAAATTAGAAACAAGACACAAGAAAGAAACAAGAGACAAGAGACAAGAAAGAGGAGATGTATGTGCTGTACATCTCCTCTTTTTTTAGCCTTTTAATTTTTCAACCAACTCGGCATATTGCTCCATGGCAGTTTCTTTGGTCATTCCTTTTAATTTCTCCCATGCCTCATGTTTGAATTTAGCAACGAAATCGAAGGGATTTGATGGACCGGTTTCTGTATTATCACCTTCGGTAGCTTGCTTGTACAGTGAATACAGTTGTAATAAAGTTTCATTATCCGGCTTCTCAGATAATGTTTTGCTATTGGCAACAGCTGTTGTGAAACGTTCCAGTAATGACATGAGATTGTTTTATAGATTTTATTGAATTGCTTCTAGCATTTTGGCTCCTTCTGCCTTGATCGCCGGATCATCTCCTGTTCTCACAGGCAATTTAACCAGCTTATTGAGTACTTCGATTGCTTTTGCGGGTTGTCTGGCTTCTTTGTATGCTTTTGCCAGATCCAAATAATTCAAAGCGAAATAGGGTTCTAAAGTTTTGCATTTCTCCATGTATGCAATGGCTTTTTCTAAATCACCGGATGGTAATCCACCATACAATAATTTTACAGCCGCTTTTTTCAATCCGGATAAAGTCACCATTTCATAATGCCATTTCCCAAGCGTGTAATTGGCTTTTGCGTGATCAGGATTAATGCTTAAAGCTTTATCAGCATAAAGTTTGATGTCTTTGACAAAGGCAACGATTTGTTTATTCTCTGTTTCAATATCGGTCATTCTACCTGCAATCATCGCCATGGCATAAGCTGCATCAGCATGATTGCTGTCAGCCTGCCAAGCTCTTTTAGCGTACGATAATGCGGTTTCATAAAACAAGCGTTTATTGTTTTTATCCGATTGTCTACCACCGATGGATGCACTCAATTCTGTGGCTTTTACCAAGGCTTTCAGATTGGCCGGGTCTTGTGTAAGCACCAGTTTATATTTCTCTAAAGCTTCATTTTCTTTTTGTACCCTTTCAAAATTGGAGGCTTCTTTGAAAAGTACATTGATATCTTGTGCTTGAACTGTGAGATACTGCACTATCAACAAACAAAAACCAATCAGTTGTACAATATGTGATCTTTTCATTGAATATCTTTTCGGTGAATGATTAGCGATACACCCGTTGAACCCTGAAAAGTCGGAATCGGCGGATGTAGTTTTTTGATCGCAATGGTCACTGTTTCTGCTAGAGAAAATTGTGCCAGAATGGCTAATGCGATCTCCGATGCCACAGTTTCCAATAAGGGCGTAGCAATCGACATTCTTTTTTGAACCAAGTCATACAATGCAACATAGTCAATGGTATCCTCAATCCTTACAATCGGATATTTTGAAGGACGATAATCAACCGATACATCAACCAGAAAATCATTCCCCAATACCTTTTCTTCAGCATAGATGCCGTGGTAAGCGTGAATGATGGCTTGATGTAGATGGATTGAAAACATGGGAGAAAATAAGAAATATGAAATAAGAAACAGAGAACAAGAATCAAGGAACAAGGAACAAGGAAGATACAAGGGACAAGGATCAAGGAGTTGGGTGGGTTACTTTAATTTCCTGATTTGTTGTTTCCTATTTCTTGATTCTTGTTTCCTATTTCTTGTTTCTTGTTTTCGGTTTCTCTGTTTTTATGCCAGTCCTTTTGCAGTCAGGTATCTTTCTGCATCCAGTGCTGCCATACAACCACTGCCTGCTGCTGTTACAGCCTGACGATAGTTTTTATCCTGCACATCTCCTGCTGCAAATACACCTTCCCGATTTGTTTTGGTGGTACCGGGCACAGTTTGAATGTAACCTGTCTCATCCATATCAATCCAGCCTTTGAAAATATCGCTGTTGGGCTGGTGTCCAATTGCAACAAAGAATCCACTGATAGGAATTTCTTGTGTTTCCTGTGTTTGATTGTTTTTGATACGTACGCCTTCTACTTTTTTATCACCTAAAATCTCATCCGTATCGGTATTCCAATATACTTTGATATTGGGAGCCTTTAGTACGCGATCCTGCATCACTTTGCTGGCGCGCATCTGATCTCTTCTGACGAACATATGGACAGTGGTACACAATTTCGAAAGGTATAACGCTTCTTCAGCAGCTGTATCACCCGCACCCACAATAGCCACTTCTTTGCCTTTGAAGAAAAAACCGTCACATACTGCACAAGCACTTACGCCAAAACCATTCAGTCTTTGCTCACTTTCCAATCCCAACCATTTGGCAGACGCACCGGTACTGATGATCACTGCATCGGCTTCGATCCATTTTTCCTCATCGATCTCTACTTTATAGGGTTGTTGACTAAAATCAACTTTTGTTGCCAGTCCGTAGCGGATATCCGCACCCATTCTCGCCGCCTGCTTTTCAAAATGTACCATCATTTCCGGACCTTGAATGCCTTCAGGATAACCGGGATAGTTTTCAACCTCTGTGGTAATGGTCAATTGTCCACCGGGTTGAATACCCTGGTATAAAACAGGTTTCATATTTGCACGGGCTGCATAAATAGCTGCGGTATATCCTGCCGGACCAGAACCAATGATCAATACATGTACTTTTTCTGTTGCTTCACTTGCCATACTTGAATTTTTAAATTAGACGAACAAATTTATTGAACCCTTGCAGTTTCCGGGTTTCGTTTTTACACATACAGTGCTTATTTGGGGATAATCAGGGTTCTGTATTGTGCTGCATACCCACAAAAAGCGCCCAATGCATTGTTACTGATATTACCAATGACTTTTCCCGGAGAAGAAAATGGGTTGCCAACAGATTGTAAATTGAATTCCCAGGTTCTCCAAAAATCGAAGGTCGACTTATTGATATTACAAAGTTTTACAGATACGGTATCTCCCTTTTGAAAAAAACCATAGGTATCAAAATCGATATCTTCATTTCTATTCACGCCTCTGTCTACTTGTATCTCGTAAGTCTTTCCATCAATGATATTATCATCAAAAACACTGTTGAGTCCGGGTAGAAATGGGTGACTGTTTTGACGGGTAAAGTAGCGGATATAATTTCCCAATCCGGGTGGATCCTGTACCCTTGCCATCAATACTACTTTTTTAGGATCGTCATTATTAGGTGCCGGTTTCCACCAGATAGAGTCCATCGTTTTTGTCAACAGTGGAATGGTTGTTTCACCAGTATAAGAACTTCCATTAACGTTAATCGATAACTTATAGGTTTTCCCAAATTGCCCGATCAGTTGAGGGGTTGCCTGTGGGTCTGTACTGTAATAATAGAATCGATTACCACTCGTATCGCGCAGTTCAAATTCTTTGAGCGGGTAAAGGGTATTGCCTTCCTGAATGCTTACCGTAGCATTTCTTACATATGAGTTGGCCAATTCTGCAGAATCTATTGTGGTAAAGAAATTCAAGGATTTACTCAATACCACAATGGGGGCGCGACCATTTTCAATTTCTGCATCCACTACCAATCGGCTGTCTTTATTGACAGGTACAATATTGATTTCTCTTTCACAGGCGATGAAGAAAATACATATCCAAACAAAAATCAAGTTCCGAAACATGCTGCAAAGGTATTTCAGTTTATGTTAAGACTATATGAAACAAAAAAGCCCTTTCCTGGTTGGAAAGGGCTGGTCATTTTCTTTACAATCTTATCCCAGATAAGCTTTTAATGCGTTGCTGTAACGCGCTTTCTGAAGACGCTTGATGGCTCTTTCTTTGATCTGGCGGATACGCTCTTTGGTAAGATCATACTTCATACCAATTTGCTCAATGGTTACCCCATTTTCTCCATCCAAACCAAAATAAGCGTTAACGATTTCAGCTTCTCTCGGACTCAATGATTTCAATACACGGCGAATTTCTTCACGCAATGAATCTTTCATCACATCATCGTCGGTGTCATCACTACCTTCCAATAGATCGCCCATGGCCACATCTTCTGCCTCGTGAACCGGTGCATCCAAGGATGTGTGACGGGTGTTGCTTTGGAAAATGTTGTTGATTTCGGTTTCGCTCATTTCCAGGATCTCAGCCAGCTCTTCGGTAGAAGGCTCACGCTCATGCTCCTGTTCGAAAGCCATATAGGCTTTGTTAGCTTTGTTATAGGTGCCAATTTTGTTTTGAGGCAGGCGGACTAATCTACCCTGCTCTGCCAACGCTTGTAAAATGGACTGGCGAATCCACCATACGGCGTATGAGATGAATTTAAAACCCTTGGTTTCATCGAAACGCTGGGCTGCTTTTATCAAACCGAGGTTACCCTCGTTGATCAAATCGCTAAGAGAAAGGCCTTGGTGCTGGTACTGCTTAGCCACAGATACCACGAAACGTAAGTTGGCCTGCACCAATTTGTCGAGTGCTCGCTGATCACCCATTTTGATACGCTGAGCCAGTGTGGTTTCCTCTTCAGGAGTGATCATCGGAATCTTTGAAATCTCCTGTAAGTACTTTTCAACCGCCTGCGAATCTCTGTTGGTAATCTGTGTTGCAATTTTGAGCTGCCTCATGGTGTGCTATTAACTGTATTATGATAAACGACTATTAGACCCTGAATGTTGTATAAAAGCTGTTGCTGGATTCGTTAAAATTGGTAGCAATGGCTCTTTCAGAAGCGTGCAAAAGTACGAAACAGCCTTTGAATATGCCAGTTTTTGTGGAAAAACTTGCATAAATGGGCAAAAATATCCGTCTTTCTCCGCAAAATATTGATTTAAACAAATTGATTAACAGGTATTTACGACTACTTATTCACATTTACTCCAGTTTTTAGGAGCATTTGTGACTGAGCATCCATATCCTCCAGATCTAATGCCCTTCCCTACCAATAAAGTTTTTCGCCGACACATATGTTTCTTCACACATAGTATCTTTGAGCCATGATCGATTTTAGGAGCGACACCGTAACCCGACCAACCCCCGGGATGCTCAACGCCATGTATAATGCCCCTCTTGGGGACGATGTTTTTGGAGAAGATCCCACCATCAATCAATTGGAACATTTTACCGCCGCACTTTTTGGAATGGAAGCCGGACTCTTTTGTCCCAGTGGTACCATGACCAATCAAATTGCCATTAAATGCCATACCCAGCCGGGTGATGAAGTGATTTGTGATCATTTATCGCATATTTATCAATATGAAGGCGGTGGTATTGCTTTCAATTCCGGTTGTTCGGTAAGGTTGTTGGAAGGTGATCGAGGTCGCATTACTGCAAAGCAGGTTTTAGGGGCTATTAATCCTGATGATATTCATAAACCTATCTCCACACTTGTATCTCTGGAAAATACTGCCAACAGAGCCGGTGGAAGTTGTTATGATTTTCAAGAAATACAATTCATTCGTCAAGTCTGTGATCAGCATCAATTGAAATTACATTTAGATGGTGCCCGACTTTTTAATGCCTTGGTAGCCAAAAATGAAACTTGTAAACAATACGGCGAAGTGTTTGATACCATCTCTATTTGTTTGAGTAAGGGATTGGGTGCACCGGTGGGTAGTTTACTACTTGGACCTGCTTCATTTATCAAGAAAGCACGTCGCTATCGAAAAGTGTTTGGTGGTGGCATGCGTCAAGCCGGCATGTTGGCAGCTGCGGGTTTATATGCGCTGGAACATCATGTACAACGTTTGCAGGAAGATCATCAGCATACACAATTGTTAGCAGATACCTTACGACAAAAAGATTTCGTAGGAGAAATACTGCCCGTTGAAACCAATATCGTTATTTTTGAGGTCAAAGGTAGATTCACTGCACCAGATTTGGTGACCACACTCAAACAATCCAATATTCTTGCCTTAGCCATATCACCAACACAAATACGACTGGTGGTGCATTTGGATATTACCCCTGCTATGATCGAAACAACGATTCAAACGATCAAAGCATTATAGACGATTGTTATTATCAAGCCAGAAGAATTAAAGAAAAAAACGAGCAAGCAAGAGATGTTACCTAAAATCAATCCCACCAATACACAGGCATGGTTTTTACTGCAGAAACACTATGAGGAAGAAATGAATCGCCGACATATGCGCGATCTTTTTACTGCTGATGCCGACCGCTTCAAAAAATTTTCGATCCAGTTGAATGATCTCCTGTTTGATTATTCAAAAAATATCATCAACCAGAAAACATTACAGTTACTTCTGCAATTGGCCGAAGACTGCAAACTGAAAGATGCGATCCATGAAATGTTTGCAGGGATTAAGATCAATGAAACAGAACAAAGATCTGTACTGCATACGGCTTTGCGTAATTTCTCGGATACCCCTATCCTAGTAGATGGAAAAGATATCATGCCACATGTACAAAGAGTACAGGCTCACATGAAATCATTCACGGAAGAAGTGCATGGCGGAAAACACAAAGGCTATACCGGCAAAAAAATCCGGTTCATTGTGAATATTGGTATTGGCGGCAGTGATCTGGGACCAGTAATGGTAACCGAGGCACTCAAACCTTATTGGAAAAAAGGTATTGAAACTTTTTTCGTGAGCAATATCGATGGTACACATATCAGTGAGGTTTTGAAAAAGCTAAGACCGGAAGAAACTTTATTCCTGATTGCTTCTAAAACCTTTACTACACAAGAAACCATGACCAATGCACATACTGCAAGAAAATGGTTTCTGGAAACCGCCAAAGATGAAAAACATATTGCCAAACATTTTGTGGCATTGAGTACCAATGAAAAAGAAGTAACGGCTTTTGGTATTGATAAGAACAATATGTTCGAATTCTGGGATTGGGTGGGCGGAAGATATTCTTTATGGAGTGCTATTGGATTATCGATCGCATTAACCATCGGCTATGATCATTTTGAACAACTGTTAAAAGGTGCTGCAGCTGCCGATGAACATTTCAGAAAAGAAAAATTTGAAAAAAATATACCCGTATTAATGGCGCTATTGGGCATTTGGTATACCAATTTTTTTGGTGCACAAAGCGAAGCCATTTTACCATACGATCAATACCTGCATCGATTTGCGGCTTATTTCCAGCAAGGGAATATGGAAAGTAATGGAAAGAGCATTGATAGAAGCGGTAATCCGGTGAACTATGCAACCGGACCTGTTATCTGGGGAGAGCCCGGTACCAATGGACAGCATGCTTTCTATCAGTTATTACATCAGGGTACCCCGTTGGTTCCCTGTGATTTTATTGCACCGGCGATCAGTCATAATCCGGTTGGAGATCATCATCAAAAATTATTATCCAATTTCTTTGCACAGACCGAAGCATTGATGAATGGAAAATCTGAGAATGAAGTGAAGGTTGAATTGATGAAAGACAATAAGTCGCAAGAAGAAATCAAGAAAATTGCTCCATTCAAAATTTTTGATGGCAACAAACCTACCAACTCTATTTTAGTCAAAGAGATCAATCCATTCAACTTAGGTCAACTCATTGCTTTGTATGAACACAAAATATTTGTACAAGGGGTGATCTGGAATATCTACAGTTTTGATCAATGGGGTGTTGAGTTGGGTAAACAATTGGCCAATCAGGTATTACCGGAACTGGCAGATGACGCTGTGATCAGCTCTCATGATAGTTCTACCAATGGATTGATCAATGCGTACAAAGCATTTAGAAAAGCATAAGATGGAAGAGATCATTATTCGTCATATTCAGCCCAAGGATAATGCAGCTATGGCCAATGTGATCAGACGATCACTTGAAGAGTTTGGTGCCAACAGACCCGGTACAGTATATTACGATGATAGCACTGACCATTTGTATGAATTATTCCAGGCAGCTCCTTTGAGTGAATATTTTATTGCCGAAAAAGATGGGATACTATTAGGAGGTGCCGGCATTTATCCAACCGATGCGTTGCCTGAAGGGACTTGTGAATTGGTAAAAATGTACCTCACTCCTTCTGCTCGTGGACTGGGTTTGGGCAGAACCATGATCGCGAAATGTTTGGAAGCAGCAAAAAATAAAGGATTTACATCCGTCTACCTCGAAACCATGCCCGAGTTAAAAAAAGCAGTAAGTGTCTACGAAAAATTCGGCTTCACCTATCTTGATGGCCCCATGGGAAATAGCGGGCATAATGGGTGTGATATATGGATGATCAAGCATATGGGTGAAAGGTGAAAAGTGAAAGGTGAAACGGCTAATCTTTTTCACCTTTCACTAAAAAAGCCGATCATCGATCGGCTTTTTCGCAGTTGGTTTTGGTTGTTTTACCATTTGTCTACTTCTTCAGAAGCAGTGGTTGATGCAGCAGCAGCGTCAGTGATTGGGGTTGCGGCAGCAGCTACCGGAGTCGGTGCTACTACTTCTTCCACTTCAGCATCAGCGGTATAACCGTCTGGCTGACCTTCAGCACCTTCTGCATCATCATATTCATGATTGAATGCGTCGAAATCAAAATCAGGCATTAGATCAGTCTTCACATAATCAACCGCTTCTCCCAATGCTTTGATGAATTTGTTGAAATCTTCTTTGTACAGGAAGATTTTGTGTCTGTCATAACCATTGTTATCAAAACGCTTACGGCTCTCGGTGATGGTGAGGTAATAGTCATTTCCGCGAGTAGCCCTTACATCAAAAAAATAGGTTCTTCTTTTACCAGCTCTGATTCGTTTGCTGTAAACACTTTCCATTTTTTTGTCGTTGTTCTCGTACGCCACAGTTGTTGTTTTTTGGTTTTCAGATTTTTTATGCCTGACAAATATAGGGATGTTTCGGAATTAGCAAAATTTTCAAAAAACTTATTGGGACTAGGTTTGGGGAAGAAAGTTGACAGATGATAGTTGACAGTTGACAGGATAAAAAGAAGCTCCTTCTGTCAACGGCTAACTACCTTCTGTCAACTGCAACCGATACAATTCAGCATAGTATCCATTTCGTTGCAATAATTCCTCGTGTGTGCCTGATTCACTGAGCTTGCCATTATCGAGTACTATGATCTTATCAAATTTGAAACTGGTGAATATTCGGTGGGTGATGATGATGGCTGTTTTATCGTGCAAGTATTGGTAGAGATTACTAATGATCTCATATTCTGTCTTGGCATCTACGGCACTTAAACAATCATCAAAAATAATGATCTCTGGATCTTTGATCAGTGCCCTGGCAATGGATATTCTTTGTTTTTGTCCGCCACTCAATGTAACGCCCCGCTCTCCTATCATCGTTTCATAACCATTACTAAACCCTTGGATCTCTTTATGTACACTGGAAAAAGAAGCGGCTTTTTCTACTACGTCTCGTTCTGCTGATGCTGATAACCCAAAACTGATATTATCGTGTACAGTATCACTGAACAGAAACACATCTTGCTGTACATAGCTGATCTGCGAACGCAGTTGCTGTAGCGGAATATTTCTGATATCCTTGTTTCCAATTTGTATACTACCTTCTGTTGGATCATAAAATCGCAGCAGTAATTGAGCAAGTGTAGATTTACCACTCCCTGTTTTCCCCAATAGCAACAGTTTCTCGCCTTGTTGAATCGATAAATTGAACTGTTGTATTGCCTGAATACCTGTATGTGGATATGTAAACGAAAGATCCCGAATCACAATATCTCCGCCTACTTTCTCTTGCTCTTTTTCCATTCCATTGTCTTTGATAGCAGGTTCTGTTAATAGAAATTCATTCAAGCGTTTTTGAGATGCGGCAGCGCGTTGGATCATGCTGGCTGTCCATCCAATGGCACTAACAGGAAAAGTGAGCATATTGATATAGATCACAAACTCCACCACCAAGCCTACTTTACTCGGATCTTGTAAGGCCTGAATACCTCCAATAAAAATGGTCACCAATGTGCTGATGCCAATCATCAAAGCCATACTTGGGAAGTAAATGGCTTCCACTTTGGCCAATCCAATAGCATTTTTCTTATAAGATTCACTATTTTTCTCAAAAAAGCCCATCATGGCCTTCTCTTGCACAAAAGATTTGATCACACGGATACCGGAATACGACTCCTGCGCATTGGTGGTTAAATCTGATAACAGGGCTTGAATCCTTTCGCTTTTTTTGTTGATGATACTATTGACGATATAAATCGTGATTGCCAAAACGGGTAATGGGGCTAAAACATATAAGGTAAGGGTTGCGTCTTTTCGAAGCATGTTTACCACACAAAAGCTGATCAAAGTAACCAGGTTGATGAGGTACATAATAGCCGGTCCCGTATACATTCTTACCCGACTTACATCTTCCGTCATTCTACTCATCAAATCACCCGTGCTGTGGGTTTTATAAAAAGAGGTATCTAGTAATTGGTAATGATGGAATATTTCATTTTTTTGATCGTATTCAATATGCCGACTCATGACAATAATGGTCTGACGCATAAAAAACATCAAAACACCTCTTAATATCGCCAATAATAATATGGTGATACTGCAAATGGCTACCAACCAGCCAAAGCTGAACTCCGAGGAACTCACCCATTGAATGAAGAGCGTGACCAAGCCATCGTCTGTATTTTTTACTGAGGATGGCTTTGCACCCGGTAATTGTTGTTGCACCTGATTCACTACAAAACCCGTAATCTGAGGAGCTAATACCGCAAAGTAGTTTGATAGTATTACAAAGAGCATCCCGAGAAAGAATCGGAATCGATATTTCCAGAAATATTTATTGAGTGCCGAGAGATGCTTCACGAATGACTGACTTTAGAACAAAACTACAAACAGAAACACTGGTAATCACTCATTTGTTACAAACGGGGCGATAGAATATCCCGATGGCAATACGATGATTCTTTATTTTTGCGGCATGTTGAGTAAAGAGGAACTTGATTTTTTGGAATACTGGGAGGAGAACAGCTTGCAACAAAAACACAGTACACGTCCATTCATGATCGGACTCTCCGCAGGATTTGTACTGGGTATTAGTTTGATTGCAGTGGTTTTTTCAGGCTGGTATGAAAGAGCCAATATGGTAGCAAACTCCCGATTAAGTTCCTTTGTTTTTTTATTGGCGATACTGGGCATCTCCTTTTTTATGGCATTTGTGTACCGAAAATTCCGTTGGGAAACCAATGAGCAGCGATACCGGGAGTTATTGGCTAGAAAAAAAACACTTGAAAAAAAAGAAGTATAAGCAGCCCCACGGGCTAAAAAATGGTCTTAACCGTAAAACAGACGATCTATACATGAAAAGAGCCTTATTGTTATTGAGTTTAGGAATTGTAACCATCTTTCTTTCTTGTGGAAAACAGGATAAAGGATGTGAACCCAAAACACCCGCATCCGAAAAAGCGGAAATGGCGGCCTTTTGTCAGGCGAATGGCATCAATTTTACAGAGCATTCGAGTGGTATCCTCTATGAAATCATAGCTCCCGGTTCCGGAATTACTCCAAACAGCAGTAACCTTATTTATGTGGTGTATACCGGCACGCTTTTGAACGGGACAGTGTTTGATGCGACAGCCAATCCTGTAAGTTTTAATTTATCTGGCAACTTAATTGAAGGATGGAAAATTGCGATACCATTAATTAAAAAAGGAGGTAGAATTAAAATAGTGATACCTTCTGCACTTGCTTATACGTGTATTGGTAGTTCCGATGGTTCCATTCCACCGAATTCACCAATCTTTTTTGATATCACCCTAACGGATGTAAAATAAATAACAGGTCTGGCGGGCTCATATCCCGTCAGACCACCCATTTTTGGTGTTGTCGAATCTGATGAACCCCTTATCCAACAAGACTTTCTATCGATTTTATATCCCCAAAGCTTCAAACTTGGCGGAACTGGTAAATTTCATTACCATTCCCCTATCTTTGCCGCTCTAAAATTTTTTGAAAACCCTTACCGATATGCAACTGAAAGGTTTAGTGCGATTTTTTGCGATTGCCCTGATTTTAATCTGCCTCTACCAGCTATCTTTTACCTGGTTTGTACGCAGCCACGAAAAAGCCATGGATGAAAAGGCGCAAGCCTGGATCAACCGCTTTCCAACCCCGGAACAAAAATACCCCGGCAACAAAGAGTTACAGGCGATTTACGCCGACAGCCTTTCTGAAGTGAAAAAGGAAAGATTGCAGCGTTTGCTCGACAGTACCAAAGACACCAAACTGGCTTTTGGTTTAACAACTTACCGCAGTGCGAAAGAAAAAGAACTCATGTTGGGTCTGGATCTTCAGGGCGGTATGAGTGTTACTATGGAAGTTGGTCTGGATGGATTGATCAAATCATTGGCCAACTTTACGAAAGACCCGGTTTTTAATAAAGCATTGGAAGCTGCGGTGGCACGTAAAGCCAATAGTGGTGCTAACCTGATCACTTTATTCCGTGAAGAGTACAAAAAATTGAATCCTTCCGGTAACCTTGCTCCTTTCTTTGCTACCCGTAGTAATGGTAAAGTGAAATTCGATGCTTCTGATGATGCGGTTGGGAATTACCTGAATGAACAAGCTACCGCTGCATTCAATAATACCTTCCGTATTTTACGTACACGTATCGACCGTTTTGGTGTAGCATCTCCTACCATCAATCCTGATCCTGCAAAAGGTATCATCAACATTGAATTGGCAGGGGTGAATGATAAAGAGCGTGTAAGATCTTATTTACAATCTACTGCTAACCTTCAGTTTTTCGAAGTGTATACTTTTGAGAGTCGCGATTTGCAGGAGGGTTTGGTAGCTGCGGATAAAGCAGTACAGGATTACCTGAATGGCTCAACACAAACAACACCTGCTGATACTGCAAAAACGGTAACTGCAGCAACCACTACAGAAGATACTACTAAAACAGCTACGATTTCCGGCATTAAAAAAGATGCCGGTACCACTGCAGCTGCTACAACGCCAAAAGACAGTTTGAACCAGAACCCGATCGCTAGATTGATTCAGTTCTCTCAGCCTTATCAAGATCAGGGAGGTAAAGTCATTTACCCCGCAGCTTTGGGTTATATCCAGGCAAAAGATACCGGTACACTGAATGATTACCTGAAATTGGATTTCGTAAAAGCGAAATTCCCGTCTAACCTGGTGTTCATGTATGGTAAAACAGAATCTTCTGATGCCAACATGAAAGATATCCTGGCTTTCTATGCTATTAAAACATTGGACAATGGTCAGGCAGAATTGGAAGGTGATCACATCTCCAGTGCTTCACAGGATTTTGATGAGCGTGGACGTATTGCCATCAAAATGAACATGGATAAGGTAGGTAGCAATATCTGGGCGAAAATGACTACACGCAATGTAGGTAAGCCGATTGCTATTGTGCTCGATAATTTTGTGTATTCTGCTCCGAATGTAAATGATCCGATTACCACCGGTAATTCTCAGATCAGCGGTAACTATACATTGAAGGAAGCTCAGGATTTATCTGAGATTTTGGAAAGTGGTAAATTACCTGCTCCTGCTAATATTGTACAAGAACAACAAGTGGGTCCTACATTAGGTAGTGAATCTATCAAAGGTGGTGCCCTTTCTTTTGGTATCTCTTTCTTGGTGATTTTCATATTGATGTTGGTATACTTTAACACAGGTGGTTGGGTTGCCAATATTGCATTGATCCTGAACTTACTGTTTACCATTGGTATCTTGAGTGCACTAGGCTTCACATTAACGGCTCCTGGTATTGCAGGTCTCGTATTGACAATCGGTATGGCCGTGGATACCAACGTAATCATCTTTGAGCGCATCAAAGAGGAATTAACGAAAGGGAAAAGTTACCAAGCCGCGGTGAACGATGGTTATAAGCGTTCATTGGCTCCGGTATTGGATGGACACATTACTACTTTATTAACGGCCATCATCCTTGCCTATTTCGGATTAGGTCCTGTATTAGGTTTTGCGACCACACAGATCATTGGTATCTTATTATCATTGTTCTGCGGTATCCTAGTATCTCGTTTGATCACTGATTGGTATACCAATAAGAACCGTCACTTTGAATATTTTACGGACTTTTCTAAAAAGATATTCCAGAAAGCTGCCTTCAAGTTCATTGAATACAGAAAAGTGGCTTATGCAATTTCTCTTGTAATTTTCTTATTAGGTGTTTCTACTTTCTTCAATGGATTTGACGAGGGTGTTGAATTCTCTGGTGGACGTAGCTATACTGTGAAATTTGATAAGCCTGTGAATGTTGAAGAAGTTCGCGATCAACTGAAAGTGGTCTTTGAAGAATCTCCGATCATTAAGACTGTTAACAGCAATAATCAACTAAACATCACAACTTCTTATAAAATTGAAGAAACGGGTAATACTGTAGATGCTCAAGTTGAACAAAAACTGTTTGAAGGACTTCAAAAACAACTACCCGCCGGATTAACCTTCAAAGAGTTTGAAACAAAATATAAGCAGAGTTCTCAAACCGTATTGCCAACCATTTCTGATGATTTGAAGGCAGGTGCAACAAAAGCTACTATTCTTGCGGTATTGGTGATCTGTTTGTATATATTCATTCGTTTCCGCGATTGGAGATACTCACTGGGTACCATCTTCTCTCTGATGCACGACGTATTTGTAACCTTGATCGTATTTAGCTATGCGCGTACCATCGTTCCTTTCCCACTTGAAATTGATCAGCACTTTATTGCTGCGATATTAACGGTGATCGGGTTCTCTATGAACGATACAGTTATCGTGTATGACCGTATCCGTGAAGACAGCGGTCTCATGAAAGGTGTGAGTAACGGAGTGCTCATTAATAAAGCAATCAATGAAACATTGAGCCGTACGATCATGACATCAGTAACAGTATTCCTGACCTTGTTGATCTTATTCATCTTTGGTGGAGAAGTGACTAGAGGGTTTTCTTTTGCGATGTTGATTGGTGTTATTACCGGATCTTACTCTTCGATCTTCGTTGCAGCTCCAATCCTAGTAGACTTTGCTAAAAACAAACCATTGGGTAAGGTTACTGAAAAGAAATAATCAGTATCTGATCACATAAAAAAATCCCCTTGTTATCTGACAAGGGGATTTTTATTTTAAAGAAAAAAATTAAACTGCAAAGGAAGTGCCGCAGCCACAGGTTTTACTGGCATTGGGATTGGTAAAAGTAAAACCACGACTGTTCAATCCACCCTGCCAATCGACTTCCATGCCATACAGATACAATTGATGGCTTTTATTCATCACACAACGAATACCCTCTATATTGAAATGCTCATCCTCATCAGTGGACTGATCAAATCCTAATACATAAGTCATACCACTGCAGCCGCCGCCTTTAACGCCCACTCGCAGGTATTGACTTTGGTCAAAACCTTCCTCATTCATCAAACGGCGTAATTCATTAATTGCGCCTTCTGTTAAGCTTACAGGTGTACTTGTGATGGTACTCATAAAGAAATGATTAGAGTACAAATTTACAAGGTTTCTGCAAAATCGGCTTGTAGGGGCTTTTTCGAGAATGGAAATTAGTTTTTTGAGTTGACAGTTGTTAGTTGACAGTTGACAGGAAAACAGTTTCTCTTCTGTCAACTGTCAACTAACAACTGTCAACCCTCCTTTGCTCACTCTCCAGTCTTCTTTCGTCTAAAGAACAAACTGAGTCTGCTTGTAATTTCATCTTCCTGGGTAATGGATTTACGACTGATCAAAGGCGTGGTATTGACAAATCGAAGTTCCCAGCCACGGTCTTCAAAAAAACCGATTGCCTGGGTAGGTGTACGAAAGGTGATTTTATTACCGGAACTATCGCATAAACTGGTAAATTGGTTATAGTCAGTTTCAATCATCAACCTTCGAAACATCATAATATTATACAAGGTATTCAGCTCTTGTTCAAAAGATATGGTGATGTTTTTATAGTCATTCAAAGACTCAGGTAATACCGCTCCTTTGGGAATTTTTTGGGACCAACCAACTGTCGTTATGAATAATACTAAAAGTGTGAGTAGCGTTTTTTTCATGTAATTAGGTTAAGCGTTTAATAATTGATCTGACCAGTCTTTCTAACAGGTATTTCTTATTTACTCATAACAAATTTTTATCCAGAATCTTATTATTGATCTGAACCGGTGTTAAGCAGGAGTTAAAGCATAGTTATTGGATTCGTTTACCGATTCCAGCTTTCTTGGTTTTTTCTGTCTTATTTTTGTCAAAATTCGACTCCATGCTCGATACCACGATGTTGCTGACGGTTGTGATTGCATTGATGATTGCAGGATTTGCAGGATATCTCTTTTATCTACAGAGAAAGAATCAGCGAGATGAACAACAATCGAAAAGGGCTTCTGTTTCCTTACAGTTGCAGGCTTATGAACGATTAACCTTACTCACAGATCGTATTGCTTTGCCCAATCTGATTAGTCGCCTGGGCAATCCGGAAGTCTCTGCCAGTGAGATGCAGTATTTATTGACAAAAAATATCAAAGATGAGTTTGACTATAATATCTCACAACAAATTTATGTTTCACCTGAAATATGGAATGCCATACGTAATCTCAAAGAAAACAATTTACTGATCATACACCGAGTAGGCGCATCTGTTTCAAGTTTTGATTCTGCGGCTACCCTCAATCGTGCTATCCTTAACCATCTCATGCAAGATCCCAAAGCGAATTTGCATGAAGTGGTGAGCGAAGCACTGAGTTATGAAGCGAAGAGATTGTTTTAGGTGAAAAGTGAAAGGGCAAACGTGAAATAGATAGCCCTTTCATCTTTCACCTTTCACCTTTCACCCATACTTATGAAAAAAATAATCACCGACAGCGGCATTGAGATCAAAGAAGTTTATTTCCCTGCTGATGCATCCCCTACCGAGCAGGAACAACCCGGACAGTTCCCTTATACCAGGGGTGTACAACCGGATATGTACCGTGGTAAATTATGGACCATGCGTCAGTATGCGGGCTTTTCTACTGCGGAAGAAAGTAATAAACGTTATCACTATTTATTGTCGCAGGGTGTAATGGGCTTGAGTGTGGCTTTTGATTTACCTACACAAATCGGATATGATAGTGATCATCCATTGGCAGAAGGTGAAGTTGGAAAAGTAGGTGTGGCGATTGATAGTTTGGAAGATATGGAAACCCTTTTTAAAGGTATTCAATTGGAACAGGTCAGTACTTCTATGACCATCAATGCAACAGGATTTATCTTATTGGCATTTTATGTAGCGCTGGCCAAAAAGCAGGGAGCTGATCTAAAAAAAATCAGTGGTACCATTCAAAATGATATCCTCAAAGAATATGCAGCGAGAGGTACTTATATCTATCCGCCCAAACCTTCCATGCGTATCATTACGGATATTTTTGAATGGTGTAGTAAAGAATTACCGAAATGGAATACGATTTCTATTTCAGGATATCATATCCGTGAGGCGGGCAGTACCGCAGTTCAAGAAATCGCATTTACGTTAAGCAATGGGAAAGCATATGTAAAAGCGGCGATCGACAAGGGACTTGATATCAATGTTTTTGGTAAGCGTCTCTCCTTTTTCTTCAACGCGCATAACAATTTATTTGAGGAAGTGGCAAAATTCCGTGCTGCCAGAAGAATGTGGGCTACGATGATGAAAGAACTGGGAGCTACGGATGAAAAGGCCATGATGCTTCGTTTTCACACACAAACAGGTGGTGCAACACTCACAGCCCAACAACCTTTGAATAATATTTGTCGGGTTACGATTCAAACATTGGCTGCTGTTTTAGGTGGAACTCAAAGTTTGCATACCAATGGGTATGACGAAGCCCTGAGTTTACCAACCGAGGAAGCTGCACGGATTGCTTTGCGCACACAACAAATTGTAGCTTTTGAAAGTGGGGCACCTGATACGGTAGATCCTTTGGCTGGTAGTTATTTCATCGAATCATTGACCAAAGATGTAGAAGATAAAGCCTGGCAGTTGGTAGCAAAAATTGATGCCATGGGCGGCAGTGTGAGTGCTATTGAAGAAGGTTTTATGCAAGATGAAATTGCCCGAAGTGCCTACGAGTATCAGCGCAATATAGAAAGTGGAGAAAAGATCATTGTTGGTGTCAATAAATTTCAAGTACAGGAAAAAAATGATACCCCTGTTTTTAAAATTGATGACAGTATTCGTCAGGTGCAGTCAGATAAACTGAAAGCACTCAGGGAAAAAAGGAACAAGGAACAAGTGAATGCTTGTCTTCAAGCTATTCGTAAAGCAGCCGAAACAAATGAGAATCTGATGCCATTGGTAATAGAGGCTGTTGAGAACTATGCTACATTGGGTGAGATAGCAGATACTTTGAGAAAGGTTTTTGGTGAATATCAATAGGTTCATTTTATGTACACAATACAACTGGCGAGTGATCATAGAGAATTAGAAGAAATAGCAGCACTTTCTTCGGCGAATCTTCGCACGATTGTGAGCGAAGCAGAAAAAGCTGAACAAGGCTTTATCACCTGGGAATACCATGTAAAATTGTTACAGGATATGCACGCGATCGCTCCCAGTATCATCGCCAAGTGGAACAACGAAGTAGTAGGTTATGCACTTGTAGCCACACATGCCATGTCGGGTGTTCATGCAGAAATGAATGTGATGCTGAACAATCTTGCCACATTAACCTATGAAGGCAAGCCCATGAATGACTACAAGTACTATATGATGGGACAAATCTGTATTGCCAAAGAACACCGTGGACAAGGTTTGTTTGATAAGTTATATGCGCATCATCGTAAAATATATCAAGACAGGTACGATATATTACTCACTGAAGTATCTACATCCAACCATCGTTCCATGAGAGCCCACGAACGGGTAGGTTTTAAAACCATTCACACTTACCGTGATCATATGGATGAATGGAATGTAGTAGTGTGGGATTGGCGGAAAGATTAATAGGAAAATGGAAGTATGAAACACGAAATAAGAAATAAGAAACAGGAAGTTAAAAGTCTCATTTCCTGTTTCTTATTTCAAATTTCTTATTTTCTAGCCTAGAACAACAATCAAAGCATAAATCACTCCCGGTAGCCAGAATAATAAGGTGAGCAATACGCTTAACCAAAATTTACCATTGAGTTCTCCTTGATGAAGTCCAACAGCCAGTGGCGGTAAGATTACACATAAGATAGCTAATAATACCGTATTGGTTTGTACGTCACTACCTGCTTTTTTTGCTGCTTTATATTCTTTGGCAATTTTTTTCACTTCTTTGATCCTGGCTTTACGTTCAGTTCTGCTCAGGCTTTTGAATTCACGAATGGCATCTTCTACAATTACATCATTCATCACCGGTGTCTGTACTGTAGTTGTTTCTTTTGTCTTTGATGTTACATCCGTTACATCAATAACACTACTCGTTGCGGTGAAGCTGATCACTGCCGCAAGTGAACATAGGATAATCTTTCTCATATGTAGAATTTTAGAATTTGAAATTACACAAAAAAAGCATTCCTTTTAATTTTAATACATCAAGCATTTATTACCTATTTTACCATCAAATATGGTTATGAAGTTGTTACTCAATACACTACTTTTTTTGAGCTTTTTTCAATATTCGATAGCGCAGCAGCCTTCTTTTATTGGTGATAGCCTTGATCAGTATATTCAAAAAGGAATGACAGACTGGCAAATACCCGGATTGGCTATTTCCATCGTTAAAGATGGGAAAGTCATATACAGTAAAGGGTTTGGAGAAAGGAATATGGTAACACATGCCCCAGTTACGGAGCATACATTGTTCATGATTGCAAGTAATAGTAAACTATTTACAGGAACTGCCATTGCCCAACTGGAGTATAACAAGCGACTTTCCCTCAATGATAAGATCACTCGCTATTTCCCGGATTTTAAAATGTATGACTCCCTGATAACAAAGCAAGTCACCATCAGGGATATGCTTTCTCATCGTGTAGGCACCAAAACCTTTCAAGGTGATTTTACATTCTGGAATGGAAAAATAAGCCGTAAGGAAATCATGCAGAAAATGAGGTTGCTTCAACCCACCGGAGTTTTTCGTCAGGATTTTGGATACTGTAATAGCTGCTATCTCACTGCCGGAGAAATCATCCCGGTCGTAACCGGAAAACCATGGGAAGTATATGTTTACGATAGTTTATTGATGCCATTAGGTATGAAAAACACACATACATTGGTGACGGGAATGAACCAGCGTCCCAATGTTGCAAAACCCTATACCACCGCCTTCACCGGCAAAATAACCGAATTGCCTTACGATCAGGTAGATAATTTGGGTCCGGCAGGTAGTATGGTGAGTAGTGTACATGATTTATCCAAATGGCTCATCATGCAACTGGACAGTGGACGTTATGAGGGCAAAAGAATATTGCCATGGAATGTGATACAAAAAACCAGGGATATCAATATTGCACTATCGAGTCGAAAGAATGCAAACTCCTCCTCTCATTTCACCGGTTATGGTCTGGGTTTATTCATGACAGATTATTTAGGTAAACAAGTCTTTTGGCATACCGGTGGAGCTTTTGGTTTTGTAAGTAATACTTGTTTGGTGCCTGAAGAAAAATTAGGTATCGTTATTCTAACCAATAATGATAACCAATCATTTTTTGAAATACTACGTCATCAGATACTCGATGCTTATCTCGGTGCTCCATTCATTGATAAACATAGTGTAGGATACAAAAAATTTCAGGATAGTGAAACCGGTAAAATTGCTGGGATCAATATCCTTGAGAAACGAGTACAGCAAATGAATGAGCCTCCACTCCCATTGACTTCTTATTTGGGTAAATACATCCATCCACTGTACGGCGGCATAACCATTACAAGTGATAACCATGATTTGCTTATTCAGTTTGAAGGACATCGACAACTCAGTGCAAGATTACAATACATGGACAATGAAGAATGGCGACTCACTTACAGTAACCCTGCATTTGGAATTTTTATGGTGAAGTTTATAACACAACAACAAAAAGTGGAAAGCATCGATATTCCTGTTAATGATTTTCTGGAATATGATCCATATACCTTTAGAAAACAGTAACTTTCACTGATCAAAATCAACTTACATGAGATTTTCTTTTTTGGTACTTGCTTTAAGTAGCAGCTTAGTCATACAAGCACAGGAATTGCCTAGTTCTTATCCGCAATTGGTAAAAGAGATCACACCCAAGCTGGTAGAATGGCGTCGTCACTTTCATCAGAATCCTGAATTGTCTAACCGAGAATTTAAAACAGGAGCATATATCGCTGATTATTTGAAATCGATCGGTTTAGACGTGAAAGCGAATGTTGCCAAAACAGGTGTAGTAGCTATTCTAAAAGGCGGTAAGCCTGGTCCAGTTGTTGCCTTAAGGGCAGATATTGATGCATTACCTGTTACCGAACGTGTTAATATTCCTTTTGCATCCAAAGTAACCACTGAATTCAATGGACAAACTGTTGGGGTAATGCATGCTTGTGGACATGATTCACACACTTCTATCCTAATGGGTACCGCTACTATATTGAAAAAAATGCAGGCAGATGTACCGGGTACGATTGTATTTTTATTTCAGCCTGCGGAAGAAGGTGCGCCTAATGATGAAGAAGGTGGTGCATCGCTTATGATCAAAGAAGGTGCTTTAGATAACCCGAAAGTAGAAGCAGTATTTGGTCTGCATATCAATTCAACCATTCCTGTTGGAGAAATACAATATAAAACCGGAGCTTTTATGGCTTCCTCTGACTGGTTTAAAATTGTGGTAAAGGGGCAAGGCGGACATGGTTCTAAACCTTGGAAAGCCATTGATCCTATTGCATCTGCATCGCAGATTATTGAAGGTCTGCAACACATTGTAAGCAGACAAATGGAATTAACCAAAGCGCCTGTTGTTATTACGGTTGGCGCTATTCAATCAGGTGTACGCAATAATATCATTCCTGAAACCTGCGAGATGTTGGGTACCATTCGAACATTGGATAGTAAGATGCAAAAAGAAGTACATGAAAGAATACGTAATACGGTTAAACATATTGCAGCAAGTAATGGTACGGAAGCAGAGGTAACGATTGATACCAAAACATTGGTTACTTACAATGATCCTGAATTGGTAAAGCTAACACTGCCTTTTTTGGAGAAAGCAGCAGGTAAAGGAAAAGTAGTAACTCGTGACTGGGATACCGGTGCGGAAGATTTTTCATTTTATGGCGAAAAAGCGCCTTCATTCTTTTTCTATCTCGGTGGTATGCCAAAAGATCAGGATCCAAACAAAGCGCCACAACATCATACCGCTGATTTTTATATTGATGAAAGTGGGTTTGATTTGGGTGTGAAAGCTTTTTGTCAGTTGGTGTTTGATTATGCTAAGAGTAAGAAGTAAGGGTTTATTGCCACTGAAAGCACAGAATGGCACAGAAAGCTTCTGTGTATTTCAGTGTCTTCAGTGGCAATTCACTTAAGAATATACCCTTGCCCCAAATAACAAACTTCCAATTCTGACCATCGTACTCCCCTCTTCAATAGCAATGGTATAATCACCACTCATACCCATGCTGAGGATGGCTGATGGCTGATGGTTCATAACAGATTGCTTGAAAATATTGTGTAGAGATCTAAACTCACTTCTTACTTTTTCCTGATCATCAGTAAAGGAAGCCATACCCATTAATCCACGGACACGTACATTGGGAAAACTTGATAGTTGTTCGATAGTATCTTTCAACTCTTGTTCATCCATTCCAAATTTAGTCTCTTCTGTAGCAATATGTACTTGTAGTAAACAGTCAATGATGCGATTGTTCTTTGCTGCTTGTTTATCGATTTCTTTCAATAGTTTAAGACTATCCACCCCATGTATCAGGTGAACAAAAGGAGCTATATATTTTACTTTATTGGATTGTAAATGGCCAATGAAATGCCATCGGATATCGTTTGGTAAAACAGCTTGTTTATCAACCAATTCTTGCACATAATTTTCTCCAAAGTCTTTTTGTCCTATATCATATAACGCTTTTATATCTTCAACAGGTTTTGTTTTGCTTACTGCTACCAATGTTACACTAGCTGCCAAAAGTTCGCGGCTGATCTGCTGATACTGCTCGATATTCACTGACATGACTGGAATTTGGGGCAAAAATAGTGAATAGCTAATAGTGAGTAGTGAGTAGTATTTTTTTACTGACTACTCACTATCTACTCGTAAACATCGCTTTTACAAAATCTGTTACCAAATAACTGATCATTTTTCCGGTATGATATCCTGATCGGCCATCTGCAAGTTGTGTGGCTCCTTCACAAATATGCAAATAGGCAACTTTGCTATCTGTAGCAGTGAAGTTGATATACTGTCTGGCATGCGCAAGTGTAATACCTACGGGGCTGGAGGCACTGCTTGTAGCATTTTCGATAACGTCCAGATCTAATTCGATGCCACAATAACTATCTTCTGTAAATCCCGTAGCATGGGCTACTGATTGAAGGAATGTTCTTTTTTCGTGAATGAAAATATCTTCATAACTAATACAATCAATAAATGGATTATTAACCATATCCATCCATACATTTTGCGGGAGATAATTTTCATGATATCCCAGTACACAATATTTTTCGAGATAACCATCCGCCTCTGCGTACGAAAATCCATTTCCGCTATGTCTGCCTTCCATGGGGCGAAAGTCTGCATGTGCATCTAGATTGATCGCATTGATCTGTGCAATCGGTATCAATCCAGATTTATACAAGCCCTTTGCAGCCCCTTTGATACAGGGGTACGCGTTATTATGTCCACCCCCAATTACTATAGGGATTTTATTGTTTTGCGTGATCATGTGAATCAATTGCTCAACCTCATCATCAATCATATTCACTGCATGTCGGTAAGCTGCAATTTTCTCATCATAACTCTGTGCATTTTGTTCAATCAGATTTTTGGCATCTGAAAAATCGAAATGACCTAATACAAGGATACTACTCCCTTCAAAAAAATCATTGCTCTGGGTATTCAAGAAAGACTGTAAAAATGCTATCCAGGCAGAATCACAACCGCCCACACCTTGATTCGCGAGTACGCCGATATCTTCGGGTATGCCCACCAATACAAATGGGGCACTGGACTGTTGCAAAGATGATTCCAATGCAACACTATCTTTAACTACTTGCACCCTTTCCCCTATTTTGGTCTCAAATCGTCTGATCCGAGTGACAGAAAGGATATCCTGTTTGTTGTAAATTTTAAAATGTGGTAGTTGCAAAGCGTATCGATTTACAATGAATATACTGATTTTTTGGGTTAGTACATAGAGCATAGTCAATAGACCATGGACTATGGACCATGGTCTATTGACTAATCAAACAGTTCTCCATTGATCAATACCTTATCTATCAGATTAGATCCGAAAGCATAAGGTAGGTAAGCAATGGAAGGAATGGGTTGTGTAATGATCAGATTGGCACGTTTACCAATGGTAATGCTACCTACTTCCTTTTCTAATTCCATGGCATAAGCACCATTAATTGTAGCAGCATTGATAGCTTCTTCCGGTAACATTTTCATTTGTATACAACTCATTGATACAACCATATTCATATTACCACTCGGACTGGAACCCGGGTTATAATCAGATGCTAATGCAATAGCTGATCCCGCATCTATCAATTGTCTTGCCGGCTGAAAGGGCATTCGTAGAAAATAAGCAGCTGTAGGTAATAAAGTTCCGATGGTATTGGATGATGCAAGTAATTGAATGGTCTCGTCATCCATGGTTTCCAAATGATCTACTGAAATGGCATTGGTTTGGATTCCCGCCTGGACACCGCCGGATAGATTTAATTGGTTGGCATGAATTTTCGGTTGTAAGCCAATTTGTTTTCCGGCTTCACAAATACGTATGGTTTCTTCGGGTGAAAAGAACCCTTTTTCACAAAACACATCGATATAATCAGCCAATTGTTCACGATCAATGATCGGAAGCATTTCATGAATGATCTGATCAATATAGCCTTCATGATCTTCTTTGAATAAAAGTGGATAGGTATGCGCCCCCAGAAAAGTAGCTTTAATAGGTATGGGTGATGTTTCTTTCAGTCGTTTGATAACACGTAACATTTTGATCTCGGCTTCCACCGATAATCCATAGCCACTTTTGATTTCTACTGCCCCAGTACCTAACCGAATGATGTCAACTAATCTTTGTTTGGCAGCAGTATACAGTGCTTCCTCTGTAGTTAACGCGAGTCGCCTTGCTGAATTGAGAATACCACCACCTTTCGCGGCAATATCTTCATAACTCATTCCTTTGATCTTATCAACAAACTCTTCTTCTCTACTTGCAGCAAATACCAAATGGGTATGACTATCGCACCAACAGGGTAATACACTAGCTCCTTTCAAATCCATTACATTACTTACTTCAGGATAAGCATCCATGGTTCCAAAATCTGCTATTCGTCCATTCACCATCAATAACCATGCATTTTCAAGGATCGGTAAACTACTCAACTCTTTTCCACGCAATAGTGAGGGTTGCTGACGAACATTTATCAGTTGGTGAATGTTTGTAAGAAGCGTTTGATTCATAGTGGGAAAATAAGGATTTAGCGGCAAGCTTCACGCTACAAGCTGCAAGCTTTTACTATAATTATCTTTTTATTCCGGTATGACTATTTAGATATAATACATTTACCTAAACTTGCAGCCTGCAACGTGTAGCGTGTAGCTTGCAGCTTGCAGCCAAAATATGATTACCCGACTCACCATAGTACGTTACCCTTCTTGGTTTGGATGGGCAGGCTTTTTATCCATGGCATTGTTTCGTTTGCCACTTTGGTTGAGAAAAGACATTTTATTTTGGAAACTGATGGGATGTGGAAGAAACGGTAGTTTCGATAAAACACCCGACTGGCGGCAATGGGCAGTGCTGGAAATCATTCAGGATAAACATGTACCTCTCTCCCGTTTTTTACTCAACTGGTGGCATTTATTCGGTTGTGAAAAATGGGAGCTGATCTTACGTCCAATTGAAGGACATGGTTTATGGGATGGAAAAGAGGTGTTTGGTGTTTTACCCAAACAAACCGACTATACCGGAAGAATTGCTGTTATGACCAGGGCTACCATCCGAATCAGTCAATTATCAAGGTTTTGGCAACATGTAGATGCCGTTGCACAAAGAATGAGCGGAGCTCCGGGTTTTATTACATCAGTAGGTATTGGTGAAGTTCCATGGATCAAACAAGCCACATTCAGTATCTGGGAATCAAAAGAAGACATGAAAGCCTTTGCTTATCGCTTACAAGAACATGCGGAAGTGGTAAGGAAGACCAGACAAGAAAAATGGTATAGTGAAGAGCTTTTTGTACGGTTCCAAATCATTGATTCTAAGGGTAGTTTGAAGGGATATGACCCTATCAAAAGAAATCCTTAATTTTGTAATATGCATCATTGCTCTACCATCACATTCCTTACCGCTCACTTCGCGTGGATGTATCGTGGACTCAACTCTATGCCCGATCACTGAGGCCCTTTCTTTATTATTTAACCATTTCTGACATTATTGGGATTTGATCCCATCATTTTTACTTAATACAATTAGTATGGAACATACATTGCATGTTACCTCTGAAATAGGTACTTTAAAACGTTTATTGGTACACAGTCCAGACAGTGGTTTGGGTAAAGTAGTACCCTCGAAAGCACAAGACTGGCTATTTGAAGACATTGTTCATTTGGATACGATTCGTAAAGACGAATACGATTATTACACCAAATTATTGTTGTACTTCCTGGATCCTACAAAAATCAAAGGCAAACTACAAGAGATTGATGGCAATGATCGTTCATTTTTCAAACCTGATTCAGAGGGGTTTTATAAATCTGATAAAGTCATCGAATTACAATGGCTATTGGCTGAAATCCTTGAAAACGAAGATATCCGATCTCAATTAGTGGCATCAGTAGCGGCTATTGAAGGCTGCACTTTTCAAACCCAACAGGAACTATTGGCATACAATGCCAAAGAGTTGTCTAAAACTTTTATATCGGGGACTTCATCCGATAAAAAACTACTCTTCGCTCCTATTCCCAATTTCATTTTTACCAGAGATATTGGAATTACCATCAAAGACCATGTTTTATTGAATAAACCGGCTAAAAAAGCACGTACACGTGAAGCTTTATTGGCAAAATATATTTTCTTCTATCATCCCATTTTTGCGAAGTGGCAAAATAATATCATTGAATTGGCAGATTCCAATCAGAGTTTTTTGATGCCCGAAGAGGAAGAAGATGATCGCAAAACAACTTTAGAAGGTGGCGATATCATGGTAGTAAGCGATAATCACTTATTAGTGGGTGTCAGCGAAAGAACATCTGCAGAAGCTGCTGCTATGATTACGAATGTCATGTTTGAAAAGGGATTGATGGATAAGGTTACCATTGTACGTATACCCAAGAAAAGAGATTACATGCACATCGATACCGTCTTCACACAAGTAAAAAGAGATGTATGGGTAATGCTGGGTAACTTTTCACGTAAAGCAGTGAAGCATGAAGATGATAACGTGATTGAAAGGGAACTACAGGTAAAGAAAGATGAAAAAATCAAGATCACCCAGTTTCATAAGAAATGTCCGGATAACCCTGTTTATTTCGACAGTTTGGAAGACCTGTTACAAGATATCAGCTTAACAGATCTGCGTTGCGAGAATGATGTGCGTTTTATTTTTTCCGGAAATAATGAATTTCCGTACAACGCCCGCGAACAATGGACAGACTCCTGCAATTTGCTGGCATTGAAAGAAGGTGTGGTCTTGGGTTATGATCGTAATGATAAAACCACAGAAGCATTTCGCAAAGCAGGTTTTACGATCATTCATGTAAAAGATTTATTACCCAAATTAGAAACAGGAGAATTGAATCCAGAAACCATGACAGATACACTCATACTCATGCCATCCGCAGAACTATCAAGAGCACGTGGTGGATTCCATTGTATGAGTATGCCTTTGTGGAGAGCGGATATTTGAGTTGACAGTTGTTAGTTGACAGGAAAACAGTTTCTCTTCTGTCAACTGTCAACTAACAACTATCAACTATCCCCCCCTTTTCATAACGATCATTACCAATTAAATCAACATGCAAACAACTTCAAATCTTCTCATGATAAAACCCGTTCGTTTTGATTTTAATGCAGAAACGGCGGTTAATAATAGTTTTCAACAAGCTTCGGCAGATCAACAAGTAAGTGAAAAAGCGGCGGCTGAATTTGATCGATTTGTATCGGTACTTAACAATGCGGGTGTTCAGGTAACGGTTGTTGAAGATACTCCTGAACCCCATACTCCTGATTCGGTATTTCCCAATAATTGGATATCCTTTCATGACGACGGAACTATTTTTTTATATCCAATGTTCGCTGTCAATCGCAGACTTGAACGTAAACCGCATGTTTTATCTGTGATTGCTGAAAAGTTCCGCGTTGCAAATACAATAGACCTTAGCGCTTATGAACAGCAACAGGTTTTTTTAGAAGGAACTGGTAGTATGGTCTTAGACCGGGAAAATAAAATATCCTACGCTTGTTTGTCACCCAGAACTGATATACAAGTATTGCATGATTGGTGTAATAAAGCAGGATTTCGTCCGGTAGCGTTTACCTCTGTTGATAGCAAAGGCGATCCTATCTATCATACCAATGTAATGATGTGTATTGCTGATCAATTTGCTGTTATTTGTCTGGATTCGATTCCCGATGAAACAGAAAAGCGTACTGTCATAGAAACATTGAAGGATACCAAAAAAGAAATCATCGAAATCAGTTTCGACCAAATGAATCGTTTTGCAGGCAATATGCTGCAAGTTCAAAACACAAACGGAGATCGTTTTTTGGTGATGTCATCGCAGGCATATAATAGCCTGACTGCTGAACAGATCAAGCGTATTGAACACTATAATCCGATCCTGCATTCTGATATTACGACGATTGAAACCAATGGTGGCGGTAGTGCCAGATGTATGATGGCAGAGGTTTTTTTAGCAGAAAAATGATATGGCATGAATCAAGCTTCTCTGAACGAAATACTGTACGAACAATTAGAGAAACAGTTCCTGGTAATTCGGGATGAGATATACATTCCTTTATTTAAACGCTATGCAGATGAGCTCGAGATGTATCGAAAAGGGGAATCGGCGATGATGGATGGCACTAATTTGGAAGAAGAAATTGGGGATAAAGCTACTGACATTACGATTATTAATCCTTATTCAAATTTTATTGATACATATCCCGTGAGGGAGAATGACTGTATTATTTACTTAAAGAATGAGCTGAGATCTTGTTTGTTTGATCCTGATGTGCTACCACAACTGATCAAATCCGGGGCTATGGAAATAGGCTATGATTGGTATTTTCATTATGACTCGGGTATTAATCTTTTTAAACAAGATTTAGACTTCCCGATCATTGCTGAACCAAGATACTTATATCGTGAACTACCTCCCGGACATTATACCGGATTTGCAAAAGGGCCTGATTTTTCAGGTGTTTGGCCTGATTGTGCAGCATTGATTGATGAAGCAGTCCAAGAGCATCCTTTATTGGAACTTGGCTATGAATTAATGAATTACTATCAGTATCAATCCAGATTATTTCTTCATAAAGCATTTAAAGAAATGGATGATGCTGGCGAATTTTCAATGATAGAAAAACGTCCCTTTCCTATTTATATTGCTGAACACGATTGCGAAGAAATGACTTTGTATGTACTCTAATCTTTATGCGCAATAAGTTCCCTGCATCCAGCAATCAATTTGATCGGTCAACATATGCATTAATAAGCCAATCCCCAAGATTCTCATTCTGGTAAACAACAATAAAACATAGACGGCAATCATATACCAGCTATGCAATACATGAAATCCGATACTGCATCGACATGGATCGAAAATGGGATTAGCCAGTAAATGATCTAGATCCACTAACATGGTCAGGAGAAAAATCACGGATACTTTCCTCCAATGATTTCGAAAAAATACATATGCCACTATGATGGGAGCTATAAAGTGTAAGAAATAGTGAAGAATAGATGTTAGTCCCATGTTATATAGAATCAATTACCATTCAGTATGATAAAATGCACCTGTTGTATCATTCTTTTTTTGATAGGTATGAGCACCAAAAAAATCCCTTTGTGCTTGTATAATATTTGCTGTTGCATATAGGCCACTGAGCGAATTCAGATAATCCAACGAAGCAGTATAACAAGGAATGGGCAAGTCAAATTCTAAAGCGCTGATACAAAAAGATTTAAGTTCGGGCTTTGATAATATGATTTCATTTTTGAAATCATGATATTCAAAGACATCATGATGTTCGTGAAAAGCTAGGATCATTTTTTCCATGAGTGTACTTCTGATAATACAACCATTGGTCCATATACGTGCTATGTTTGAAAGATCCAGATTCCAGTTATATTCCATCGAAGCAGTTCGCAAGATTAAAAAACCTTGTTGATGATTGATGATTCTTGCTGCAGTATAGGCAGTTTTTAGCGTATCAATACTTAGCTGTGTGGAATGAATATTCTTAATGGACGCTTGTCTGAGATTACGCACAGATTCCTTCAGTGTGGATACATAGCGTGCAAACAAAGCACTGGTAATCATTCCCGCAGGTATTCCCAATTCAGATGCGGTGATAGTTGCCCAGTTTCCTGTTCCTTTGTTACCTGCCACATCCAAAATCAAATCAATCAAATAAGTGTCGCCTTCTTTTTTTTGTAGAATATGAACAGTGCTTTCAAGTAAGTAACTATGAAGCGCGCCCTGATTCCACTCATCAAATACTTGAGCGATGCTGGATGGTTCCAAGCCTTGTACATAACGTAAATAAGCATAGGTTTCTGCAATCAGCTGCATTTCAGCATATTCAATGCCATTGTGAATCATTTTTACAAAATGTCCCGAACCTTCCGGACCAATATAAGCGGAACAAGGGTTGCCATTTTTGTCTTTGGCAGCAATGGCGAATAAAAGATGCTCAATTTTTTGGTAAGCTTCAAATGAACCGGAAGGCATAATGCTAGGTCCATAAAGTGCTCCTTTTTCACCACCGGAAACACCGGTACCCATAAAATGGATTTGCTGTTTTTCCAAACGTACAATGCGATTTTTAGTATCCTCATAATGGGAATTACCTCCATCGATTAAAATATCGCCGGCATCTAAATGGGGTAGGATTTCATTAATGAATACATCTGTTTCTTTTCCTGCTTTGATCATCATGAAAATGATCCGTGGTTTCACTAAAGAGTGTACAAAAGATCTTAAATCCTCAAAACCGGAAGCATTCTCTAACTCAGGATAGGCTTGAATGGTTTTTTCAGCTACTTGTTCCTCGACACCTTTCACGAACCGGTTGTACAGTGAAAGTTTTACCCCGGCACGAGCCCAGTTTCGAGCCAGGCTTTTACCCATCACACCTAATCCTACAATACCCAATGTAGACTTATTGGTTTCCTGAAGAATTGTATTGACCATAGTTTGTGGATCTAATGATATATCAATCTTAATACTTTCATTTGGAATTTCAAGAATATCGAACTGAGACTGTAAAAGAGTAACAGGCATGTAATGATCTTTTCGCTCAGCCATTCTTTTTTGAATCAGGTCTTTTGAACCATGCAAATAAATCCAAAATATAGATTCTTCAATGTTTTTCGAAATGATATCGCGGTATTGTTTTTTCAAGGCTGAACAAGCAATGACGGCAGATGCATTCGTAGCTAAGGTTTTATTTGCAATAGCATGGATATTTTGTAACCAATCATACCGATCATGATCATCAAGCGGCTGACCCGATTTCATTTTTTCAATATTGGTTGCTGAATGAAAATCGTCACCATCAAAAAAATCGATTCCCAGCTGACTTGCTAGCAATTGTCCAATAGTGGTTTTGCCACTGCCGGAAACACCCATTACCAAATAAATCTTACCATTTTGATTCATACAGCATACTACTTAAACAAATAAACTCAATACCAAAACACCTAATAATCCTACTACTGAAACGATTGTTTCCATCAGTGACCATGATAAAAAAGTATCTTTTACCGAAACATTAAAGTACTCTTTAAACATCCAGAAGCCGGTATCATTGACATGAGAACAAAAAATACTACCGGAACCGATCGCTAAAATGATCAAATTGGGGTCAACATTCAAATCTGTTATGACTGGTGCAATAATTCCTGCTGCTGTTAGACCGGCAACGGTTGCTGATCCAAGCAATAATCGAATCGTAGCAGCAACAAGCCAGGCTAGAATCAGCGGATGTATTTGGATAGCTTGTAATGCTAGTGCTATTTCATTGCTTACTTGACTGTCGATTAATATTTGCTTCAACCCACCCGAAGCTCCAATTATTAAAATGATTGTAGCGATTTCCCGGATTCCCTGATCATAGGTATCCATAACGTTCTGTATAGACATCCCCTGTCTTTTACCCAAGAGTATGGTGACAATGAGCAAAGACACTAACATCAAAATAGAAGGCTCATTGATGAAATCATACAGTTTTTCAACCGTATTATTTCCTTTGAAAATAATCGATATCAAAAGCGTTATGAGTAATAAACAGATAGGCATTAAGGCAGACACTATGCTGATACCTAATGAAGGTGGATTTTCGACCTGAATAGTTTCTTGAAAATTCAATTTTGACGAAGCGGTGTTGATTCGTGATAACGACTTAGAAAAAATAGGACCGGCTAAAACCACAGCAGGAATAGCAACAATGATCCCGTAAAAAAAAGTGGTAGAGATGCTTGCATTAAAAATGCCAATTAAAGCAGCCGGAGACGGATGTGGAGGCAACAAACTATGGGCTACCGAAAGTGCAGCTAGAATCGGGATGGCAACCTGTATAACGGGGAGCTTGTATTTATACACTAAGCTGAATATAATAGGGATCACCAATACGAAACCAACATTATAAAACAAGGGAATGCCAATGATGAGTCCGGTCAACATCATGCCCCAGGATAAATATTTTCGCCCACAAATCGTAATGACTTTCTCTGCAATGACATTGGCTGCACCACTTTTGGCAACCAGTTTACCAATCATAGCTCCTGAAGCCAGTGTAATAATGATGGAGCCTAACATCTCTCCTATCCCTTTCTGTAAAGATTTTGCGATGCCTAGTAAAGGCATCCCAAAAAGTAACCCGGCTCCAATAGCAATGATCAAAAATGAAATGAATGGAGATATTTTACATACAGATGTTAGTACTGTTAGGCCGATAATGACAAGAAGAAGTACAAGAAAAATCTGCATGTAGTTATTTTATAATAAACGAATTCTTTGAAGAGCGAACACTTCCATTTTACCTATCATTTCTTAATAACCGTTTTCCTGCATCGTCTTCCTCTATCACCCTAAATGAAAGAATGGGGACGTTGCAAATACTAACACCAAGATAAGTTAATAATTAGTCATTATCCATGACTAATCAGCAAGTAATAAGTAATTATAAAAGTAAATAATACTCTATGCCTGTTACCAATTAGCTCCTTTCAAAAGAGTATTTAGCCGTTTGTATATTGGACATCCTAAAGCCACTTTTTTATGATACATTAAATCTCTTATTATGATACCATGAAACTTAAAAGTGGGAAATATTTTGGTCAAACAATAGATTCGTTATCTATATCAGGTTTGATATTGACTGAAAAAATACATCCTTCTGGCGATATTTTACCTGCTCACTATCATGAAAATGCCTATTTCTGCCTAGCACTTAACGGCGGTTGGAAAGAGTTTGCAGAGGGAGATTCCTTTGAATGTCATACAGGTAATGTTGTATATCATCCAAAAGAAGAGATACATCAAACTTATTTTCAAAAACAGCAATATTCAAAGACCTTTAATATTGAAATAACCCCTCTCTGGTTTAAGAGCATTACTTCATTCGAAAACACTGCTTTAGCAAAAAGAATTGTTTGTAAAGACAGGTCGTTAAACAGCTACATATCTAAAATTTATACAGAGTTTAAAAGAAATGACCAATTTTCAGCATTGGCGATTGAATGCTCCTTTAGTTATTTATTTATCTTTCAAGAAGATTCATTAGCTACTCTAAGCCAAAACAGGCACGATGGTTATATGATGTGAAGTCAGTAATTACAAATAATTTCTTGTCCCCATTATCACTTTCTGAATTAGCAAAAATGTTTCAGGTTCATCCTGTTTACCTTTCTAAATCATTCAAAAAAGAGTTTGGACTTACGATAACGGAATCATATCGTAAATGTAGAATTGATGAAGCTTGTCGCTTGCTGAAAGATTCACAGTTGTCATTGGTACAAATTGCACTACAATGTGGTTTTTATGATCAAAGCCATTTTTGTAAATACTTTCAAATGATAACCGGTTTATCTCCCTTAGCTTTTAGGAAAAATTCTTATAAATAATGGGATGCTTTATATTTTATTACTACCCTATCGTAAATCGGATATTCCTTCAATTCTACCTAATAAAATTTTTGAGTATTTGATTAGAAATATAAATGTGAGGCTTCTCTCCATTTGATAGTGTTAGACTATTCGACAATACAATGAGGGTAGTCTCTGTTTTTGGTAGCCAAAATGCAATTGCAGTTCCCCACTGATCTTCGTTACCCCTTAACCAAATTTTTTCAATAGGCACTCCCTCAATTTCTGTAACAAAAAAAGCATAGCCATAGAAAGAGTTAGAACCAGCCCAAGGGCTTTGAATTTTTGTGTATTTTCCAAATAACAAATTTTTAGATGCTTGTGTTAGTATTTTATGCGTGTATAAAGCTTTTCCCAACTTTGCTAGATCAATAGCGGTTGAAAAAATACCTGTAGAGCTCATCATTCCGTAATCACGATTATTGATATTCGGCTTTTTCCCATCAATCATTGGTACTCGCAGATTTGTAACTGCACCATATTCATTTTGAAAAAAGGTTTCATTCATTTCTAATGGACTAAGTATCGTACGTGTTATATATGATTCCCAAGTGCCTCCGGTTAACTTTTCAATGATGATTCCCAATAGCATATAATTATCATTACTGTATAGGAAGCGTTTTCCCACAGAGTCTACTAATGGTAGTTGCAGTATCTTTTCTGCTGCTTTTTCTAGCTCTTTTTCCCCTTCGGCAGCATAATTTTGACCAATACCCGAAGTGTGACTTAATAAATGGTGAATTGTAATAGTGTTTTTATCTATTGGTAGATTTTCAAAATATTTTTTCAAAGGGTCAGATAACGACAGTTTTCCTTCTTCCACTAACTTCATAATCGCAATAGCTGTAAACCCTTTTGTGACGGAAGCAATATTGTAAGCAATGCTTTTATTGGTTGATATTTTGTTCTTTCTATCCGAATATCCATAACCTTGGTGTACGAGCGTATCATTGCCACGAATCAAAAGTACGGTTCCATTAAAATCAAGATTTTTCTCTGCATTATTCAAGAATTGATGAATATTGGGTGAACTGACATTGATTTCTTGTGCTGTGGAGTTCGTAACAAAAGCGATAAGAATCAATAAGAAAGTATAATGTGATTTCATAGGACTGCCTTTTCCGCCCAAAGATAAATGCACAGAAATGCAGTGGATAGGATCGTTTTATTGTAAAGTTTTAGTTTGGTTAGTTGATATTCCTCCCTATAGGTAAATTTCAAATAGGCACTGCTTTGTAATTGCCCACCGCCTTCTACAAGGCTAACTACTTATTAATGAATGTTTTTCGCGTATTATTTCGAATATTTTTTGGTAGAAATATTTCAACCCTTACTTTTGCCGCGGAGAGATGGCAGAGCGGTCGAATGCGGCGGTCTTGAAAACCGTTGACTGTCAAAGGTCCGGGGGTTCGAATCCCTCTCTCTCCGCCAACGCCCACCATAGTTTTATCTACGGTGGGCGTTTCTTTTTTATTAAAATGGCTAAGTAGTGAATGAATGTGATAGACAAATGTTAACATCACATAACATCTTATTTTATTATATTTATCTAAAACTTACCATTATGACTCGTAAATTTTTCCTGTACACAACTGCTTTTTTAAGCCTTTCCCTGCTATTCGCTTTTTCGTATAAAGCCGCTAATTTTTCAGGCACTTGGAATTTAGATGAAAGTGCCAGTGAACTCGGACAATTTGGAGCAAGAGGTGCTTACAGTAAAGTTGTAATTGAACAGTCTGATGAAGCCATTAAAATGACGGTAAGCGGTTCCGGTTTTGATGGTAGTAATTATGAAATTACTGAAACACATTTAGTGGGTAAAGAATCCCAAAACACAGGTATCATGAACAGTAAAAAAATCTCTACTCTGAATTGGGATGGTGAGCAAAGTTTTAAAATTGATGTCAAATTGATGTTGGAGTTCCAAGGACAAAGTCTAGAACTAACGGGTAATGAAAAATGGGAAATCAGCAACGATGGAAAAACACTTACACAGTATTCTTCCATTAATACCCCTCAAGGAGAAATGAGTACGAAAGCAGTGTATAAGAAAGGATAGTGAGTAGTCAATAGTCAATAGTGAGTTTTATTTTTGCTCACTATTGACTACTCACTCCTCACTATTTAGATTCCGGTTCGGCAACTTTTTCTACTGCGATGAGGTCTAATAGATCCACATGCATTGGAAGTAAGCCAATCTGTACAATGGCTTTTTTCCCTCTGATCTCTTTTACTTCACCTACTTGGTAATTCTTTTTCAATTTCACCAATGTGCCAATAACAATCTGTTGGTTGAGCTCTTTGTATTTTTGATCTACTTTTTTAGCGAGCTTATTGACAACAATTGTTTCCTTTTGCTTGAATAACAGGTTTTGTAAGTTTTTGATGACTTCCTGCTTATTTTCTGATTTTTTCCAATCCAATACAATCTGCTTCAACTTCCGCTCCATATCTTTCAAATACAGCAACCGATCTTCTGTTATCCGATTCTGCTGCTTTAATAATTCTACTTGTTGGCGATGACGTTCTTTATCCATCACCACTTCCATTTCTTTTTTCAAACGATCATTTTCCCGCAACAGTTTATGCAATTGTTTCTTTTCCTGCTCCAATTGCTGTAGATCTTGCTCAGTCCTATTTAATAATCGATCCAGTTTAAAATGATCCTCTTCTACCAGTTTACGCGCTCTATTGATAAGATGTTGTGGTAACCCAATTCTTTCAGCAATCGCAAACGTATAAGAACTACCGGGCTTACCCACTATCAATTTATACATGGGCTGTAAGTTCACTTCATCAAACTGCATAGCGCCATTGATGATGCCTTTGGTATGATTGGCCATCACTTTTAAATTCAAATAATGGGTTGTTACTACACCAAATGAATGTTTACGTGCCAACTCTTCCATGATCACTTCTGCAAAAGCACCGCCCAAATTTGGGTCACTCCCACTACCCAATTCATCTATAAAAAACAACGTCTTTCCATTAGCCGATTCAATAAATGACTTCATGTGAAGTAAATGACTGCTGTACGTACTTAATTCGAATTCAAGATTTTGGGTATCACCAATATGAATGAATAGTTGTTTAAAAATACCCATTTGTGAATCCGGACTCACAGGTACCAGTAATCCACTTTGTAATAATAGCTGGTTCAAACCAATGGTTTTCATGGTAACCGTCTTCCCACCTGCATTCGGACCACTGATCACCAGAATACGATTTTGTTCATCCAATGTTAGCGATACAGGTATGGTAGGTTTATTGGCAGCTTTGTTGTATAATAATAGTAAGGGATGATAGGCATTGATCAAATGAACATGGGCTTTGTCTGATAGCTCCGGTAATTGTCCGTTCATATCAATCGCCAATTTAGCCTTGGCTCGGATGAAATCATATTCACCTGATATCGATAGGTATTGCGAAAGCAGTGGTGCATACACAGATAAACGGGCAGTTAGTTGTCTGAGTATGCGTTGTACTTCTTTTAACTCATCATGTTCTAAAGCAAAAACAGTGTTGTTCAGATCGATGGTTTCTTCGGGCTCAATAAATGAAGTCTTTCTGCTATCGCTTTCACCGTGCAAGATCCCTTTGACTTGTCGTTTATGTTCTGAAAAAACGGCTACCACCCTTCTGCCATTGCTAAAACTTTCATCGATATCGGCAGTGTAACCGGCTTTTGCCAATTTCGCAATCACTTTCTCAAACATCCTTCTCAGCTCATTTCTTTTCCGATACAGGTTCATGCGTATCTTCTGAAGATCTGGAGAAGCATTGTCTTTTACATTCCCTTGTTCATCGATCACTTCATCAATCATTTCAATGATCGTCTTTTCATAATACACATCCTTAATCACTTGCGCCATGGCAGGGAAAGCCTGTCGTCTTTCTGTATCGAACCAACGAAAGATATTGGCGGTATTTTCAGATAATTTCCTAATCTGCAACCATTGTTCCCCGGTAATCAATGCTCCCGGAATGGCCAATAAACGAAGTTCCTGTTGTAAAGGAAGGGTAAAGTCATTCGGGAAATACTGTGCCTGTTGAAGAATTGATTTGAATTCAAAAGTTTGTTGTAACTCCAACTGGATGTACTCCTTACGGGTATGTATCCTCAATTGCATGGCTTTTTCACGTGCATGTAAGGTCTTGCAGTGACTTTCCAATAAAGTCCTGACCTTATCAAATTCCAGTTGAGTCAACGCCGTTTCAGGATACAAACGCATAATACTGTGCTACGATTAAGGCGCAAAGGTAAAGGTGATCGTTGATCTTTGATTTTTTGATCTGTGATTTCTTGATTTGGTTGGCGTATGGGTAATAGCCGATGGCTTATGGAGAGAAACAAGCAGTCGAGGGTCAAAAATCAAACATTAACAACCCTTTTGTAAGGTCACAACATTCATCCTGTCTATTTGTTAGTATGAGAATATCTAATTTTATAAAAAAGGATAAAATGCGTTTTATTTTTAGTATCATGATGTGGGCAATTGGTTTTGCCTCCTGCGCTCAGCAGCCATCAAAAAAAGCGACAAATATGAATACAAAAGTGAATTACAGTGGCATTGTTACGGATACAGCCACATTTGGGGAAGGATGTTTTTGGTGTACAGAAGCTTTTTTTCAACGATTGGAAGGCGTATTGGAAGTCGTGAGTGGATATGGAGGTGGTTTTGTGGAAAATCCAACTTATGAACAGGTCTGTGATAAAAATACCGGACATGTGGAATTGGCTAGAATTGTATACGATCCTTCCAAAATTACTTATGATGAGCTTTTAGAGGTTTTCTGGAAAACACATGATCCCACAACACCTAATCAACAAGGAAATGATATTGGACCGCAGTACAGAAGTGTGGTGTATTATCACAATGAAACACAAAAGCAAAAAGCAGAACAATACAAGGCATTACTGGATAAAAGCGGTGCATGGGATAAGCCGATTGTTACGACCATTGAGCCTTTCAAGAACTTTTACTTGGCTGAGAACTATCATCAAAACTATTACAATGACAACCCTAATCAGGGATATTGCCGATTTGTGATCAGACCTAAATTGGAGAAATTCGAGAAGGTATTCAAAGACAAACTAAAGAAACAATAATTCGATTAATGAATTTTAGCCGCAGATTCGCAGATATAGAAACCAATCTGCGAATCTGCGGCTTCTTTTTTTGCTTTTATTTAGCAGCCGCCCCGGCAAAATCTGTGTAAACTAGTTTTCTGCACCTTATTTTTACAGGAATCTATCAACAGACCCATGGGAAGTATTCGTAAACAAACCATCATTTCCAGCTTATTGGTGTATGTTGGTTTTGCTATTGGGTTTGTGAATCATTATTTCTATACCAAAAATGGCTCTTTTACACCTGAACAATTTGGTTTAACACGCATCTTTTTTGATTTCGCACAAAATATGATGGCCTTTGGAGCCATGGGTGTTATACCGGTTATTTATAAATTTTATCCATACTACAAAGACAACCTCGAGCCCCGAAAAATTGACCTCATGAGTTGGGCCATGTTGGCATCCATCATTGGATTTATCATTGTATTAGTAAGCGGATTTGTTTTCCAGCCGTTTTTTGTAGAAAAGTATCAAGAAAAATCACCACTGATTCTCGATTATTATTACTGGATGTTCCCTTTTGCTATGGGGATGTTGTTTTTTTCTGTTATTGAAGGGTTTAGCTGGGCTTTGCAATTGTCTGTGGTATCCAATTTTTTAAAAGAAACGATACTACGTGTTCTTACCAGTATTCTAATAGGTTTGTTTTATTTCAAATGGATCAGCTTTAGCACTTTTATTTACTTATTTGCATTTCAATACCTGGTCATTTTTTTATTCCTGTTTGTTTATCTACTACGAAGTGGTCATTTGCACTTTCACTTTAAGATCAGCAGGGTAACCCGAAAGTTTTGGAAGAAAATTCTTTCTATGCAGGTGTTGATCTATGGCGGCACATTGATTGCTTCTGTTGCAGCCACAATAGATAGCTTTATCATTGCCGGCTTTCAAGGTCTGACAGCAGTGGGTATTTTTGTATTTGCTCAGTTTACTGCGAACGTTATCCAAGTACCGCAAAGAAGTATTCAGGCAGTGTCTTCCAGTTTTCTTTCCAGAGCCTGGAAGGATAAAAATTATCCGGAAATTCATCGGATTTATTCCAGATCTTGTATCAACCTTTTATTGATGGCATTATTTCTTTTCGGAAATATCTGGCTCAATGCAGAGGAAGGTATCAAAGTGCTGAATATTCAAGATGATTACCTGAGTGGCTTGAATGTTATTTTCATTTTGGGTCTTGTAAGAATCATTGATGCAGGTACCGGCTTAAATGCCATGGTTATCAACACATCTACCCATTGGAGATTTGATTTCATTAGCGGTGTGGTATTAATTGGACTTCGTTTACCACTTACATATTTCATGATCAAAAACTATGGGATTATTGGGTCTGCCTATGCAGAATTGATCGCGTATGCCACCTATAATTTTATTCGCTATGAATTTCTCCGACGCAAATTCAATATGCAGCCATTCTCCATCAAAACATTATATTCCTTGATCTTGGCAGTAGTAGCTTATATTATTTGTGAACAAGCTTTTGGTAGCCTTGGAGGCTGGATACAGATCATTTGCAATGGCATCGTATTTTCCTCCATTATGATTGCAGGCGTATTCCTCTTAAAACTCACTCCCGATGCGATGCAATTGTATGATGTGGTGAAGAAGAGGTGGAGTAGCTAATAGCTAATAGTCCATAGTCCATAGTCCATAGTCCATAGTCCATAGTCCATAGTCCATAGTCCATAGTAAAAACTTGATTAGGATTAGGATTATTGTGATTGCAGTAAAAAAAATCTAACATCTGATATCTGCGATCTGCTATCACCCATTTGCTATCAGCCATCCGCCATCACAGTATCACATACTCCCCTTTTCTATTCACCGATATCAGAGGGAGTTTTTTATTTTCTTCGAAGTAGTCGTATACTTCTTTGAGACGGGTAGAGAACTTTTGGTATTCTTTGTCTTCTTTGCTGTTTCGTTCGAGATACTCCTGGCTTCGGTTATTACTGAAACGTACGGGGTAAATATGTACCGGAATAAAATCTTGTCCCTGATTGCGGGCATGCGATGCCAATACATATAATTCTTCTATCTGATCGTTCTGGATGGGAATACAACCTACAGTGATGCAACTGCCATGAATATAAATATCGCTACCGGGTTTAATGGAATCACTCAAAAGCAAATCGGATGCATTGGGATAATTCAATCCCAGCGACAAGTGATACATACTTTTCGGATTGAATTCATTGATATAATAAAACCCCTCAGGTACCTGGTAATCGCCTTCCATTCTTTTGGGTCCTAAAGTGCCCGACAAAGCACATATCTTATAGGTTTTGAATAGTTTATAAGGTTCTGCTGAAGTATTTCTTACCCATACTTCTAATTGACTATCATATTTGAAACTCCTGATATAGACATCTTTCGCCGGCCATTGAAGTTTGGCGGTGGCAAATTGTTTCTTCAGACTATCCTCTTTTGAACGAATGGCTTGTGCAACCCTTGGAAATACACGCTGATTTTCAATGAAACCCGACTGTCCATACATGGATAACGAGGTCATCAATATTGAGAATAAAAACAGGGGGCGTATCATAATTGCAAAATACTAAATGGTCAATAAGGTACAACTCAAGCTACTGTTAAATTGAAACGCTGGCAAGTTAGGATTATTGTATAAAAAGACCGGAGCCTTTTAAAGACTCCGGTCTTAGATATACCTTCCAATTATAAATTTCCTCTGTCTGCCTGCTCTCTTTCAATCGCTTCAAAAAGCGCTTTAAAATTCCCCTTACCAAAGCTCTTGGCCCCCTTTCGCTGGATGATTTCAAAGAAAAGTGTGGGTCTGTCTTCAACAGGCTTGGTGAAAATTTGTAATAAATAACCCTCATCATCTCGATCTACCAGAATACCTAACTCACGTAAAGGATTCAGGTCTTCATCAATATGTCCAACCCTGTCTAACAAATCATCATAATATGTCGTAGGCACTTTCAAAAATTCAACCCCTCTGTTTTGAAGATCCGTAACTGTTTTGACAATATCATTGGTTGCCAAAGCCACGTGCTGACAACCCTCTCCATTATAAAAATCAAGATATTCTTCTACCTGAGATTTCTTCTTTCCTTCAGCAGGTTCATTGATGGGGAATTTGACAAATCCATTTCCATTGCTCATGACTTTACTCATCAATGCAGAATATTCTGTGGATATATCGTTGTCATCAAAACTGAGGATATTTTTGAAACCCATAACATCTTCATAAAACTTCACCCACGGATTCATTTGATTCCATCCTACATTTCCTACGCAATGATCTACATACAATAAACCTGTCTCAGTTGGATTATAATGACTCTCCCATTTTCTATAGCCTGGCAAAAAAGGACCTGAATAGTTTTCTCTTTCTATGAAAAGATGTACCGTATCTCCATATGTATGAATACCGCTGATGACCACTTCTCCAAATTCGTCGGTTAAACGTTGTGGCTCCATATAACTTTTACCACCACGTTCTGTGGTTTGTTTCCATGCATCGGTAGCATCTTTTACTTTCAATGCCAATACTTTCACCCCATCGCCATGTTTGTATACATGATCAGCAATCGGATTATCGGTACGTAATGCAGTGGTAAACACAAAAGTCAATTTGTTTTGTCTAACCGCATAACTAGCCCGGTCTTTTACACCCGTCTCCGGACCTGCATAAGCCAAGCTTTGAAAACCAAAAGCTGTTTTATAAAAATGTGCTGCCTGCTTGGCATTGCCTACATAAAATTCAACATAATCAGTTCCCAATAATGGTAAAAAATCAACAGTAGTAGACTGTACCGTAGAAGTAGCAATCGATTCCATACAATATGTTTAAAAGATGAATGAAAATAGAAAATAGAAAATAGGTGACTCAACTAAACATACAAACAGGCATCCATGGCCAATGCTTCCATCAGCAAACAATAGCAACTACGCTTATCGCCAAAGATTTTATGTGGATAGTCTGGAAGCATGGTTCAAAATTAGGGATTTTAGGGATAGGTGGTGGAGGCAAGGTACAAGGTATAGGGTTGTATTTTGTTTTTATTGAAAAAACAACCTAGCACCTAGCACCTAGCACCTAGTACCCCCGTATCTTCGCACACATGAAAGCAGGAATTCTTGGAGGCGGTCAGTTAGGCCGTATGTTATTACAGGCAGCAGCCAATTATACAGTAGAAACATGGGTGATGGAAAATGATCCGAATTGTCCGGCTGCCCATCTTTGTCACCATTTTGTTCAGGGTGATATCAATGATTTTGACGCCGTATATGCATTTGGAAAAGGACTTGATGTGCTTACCATTGAAATTGAGTCTGTGAATGTAGATGCGCTGGAAAAACTAGAATCTGAAGGCGTAAAAGTTTATCCTAAACCTTCCGCCATCAGAACAATTAAAAATAAGATCCTGCAAAAGCAGTTTTATGAAGCGAATGACATTCCCACTTCCGCATTTGTTGTAACAGCGCATCTTCGCGATTTGAATAATCATACTGCATTATTACCGGCAGTACATAAAATCGGACAAGGCGGATATGATGGTAAGGGCGTTCAGATCATTCGAGATGAAAAAGACATTGATAAAGGATTTGATGCTCCGGCAGTACTGGAGAAAATGGTACCCATTCATAAAGAGATCGCCATGATCGTAGCCATGAATGAAAATGGAGAAACAGCCTTATACCCTCCTGCTGAAATGGTATTTGATCCGGTTTTGAATTTATTGGATTATCAATTGAGTCCGGCTACACTTCCGGAAAAAGTATTCTGGAAAGCAGAAGCCATTGCATTGCGGGTAGTAAAAGCATTGAATAGTCCGGGACTATTTGCGGTTGAACTTTTTGTAGATAAGAATGAAGAAGTTTTAGTGAACGAAACAGCACCTCGTGTGCATAACAGTGGACACCATACCATTGAAGCCAATTATTCAAGCCAATACGATATGTTATGGCGTATTATGTTGGGCTATCCTTTAGGTAATACAGACGCTATTCTACCTTCGGCTATTGTAAACTTGCTGGGCGCAGAAGGACATTCAGGCGACGCCGTATATGATAATCTGGATGAAGTTTTAAAAATGGATAATGTCTTTGTACATCTCTACGGAAAAAAACAAACCAAACCCGGAAGAAAGATGGGACATGTCACCATCATGCACAAAGACTACCAAGACCTAACACACAAGGCTAATAAGATTAAACATTTGTTGAAAGTCCTAGGTAAGTAATTTCTGATGTAGGATGTCGGATGTCTGATTTGTTTTTATTGCAAAATCACATATCCGACATCAGAGATCAGACATCAGACATCAGACATCAGACATGAGACATCCTACATTTCCCTCTACCCTTTTTTCACGTTCAAAGGCCGTAGGAAACCAATGCCTATCAGGCTTTTGGTTTGTAGTCCGGGAGATGTTTTGTTCGGGCCAAATAAACGAACGTCATCATCATAAATCAAATCAAGGCTATAAGTTGCGGAGAAAAATTTATTGATTTTGAAAGAAAATAAATTGGTCATGAAAAAATCAATATTCTGTGCGCTATTGTTATAGTTGGAGAACATATCCAACCTTCCTTTATACGTTACATTTTTGGCAATCGTATTATTGTAGTTGACGGTTGCAAAAGTACCGATCTCATTGATTGATGTTTTTCCCGCAGGTACACCATATTTTCCTAAAGTAGACAACTTATTATTGGCAACAATCGTCCATCTGGATGTCAAGGGTGAAACAAACACAGAAAGTTTATCAGAGGATTTGTAATCAAATCCCACTGAAAGAATAATATATGCCGGCGATAAAAATGATGAAGAAAAACTAGGTACACCTCCGGAAAAAGTATAACCATCAAACCATTGAGAACGGAAATTGAAAAGGCTGGATAAAAATATTTTTCCAGTGCTATCCATCTTATAACCGTATTTGCTGAGAAAGTCAAAGCGGTCGTCGTTTTTTCTTCCTCCCAAACTCGTGGTTTGTACATAACCAAGGTTCATATCAAAGTTATTATCCCAGCTATGGCGATTTTTTCGATAGAAATAAAAGAAGTTGAAATATGAACTGACTGCCAATGAAAAATTATCACCCCCTGCAGCCCAATTACTCAACGAGCCTTGTGCAAGGTTTGCACTGAGTAACCCGCCTTTTTTCCATATCCATGTACTGGTATCTGCCTCTTTTTTAATGGTTCGTGAAGTCTCACTACGCAGCTTATTAACAACGATATCCTGAGAAAAAACCGCTGATGAACAATAAAGCATCAGCATCCAAAACATCCATTTCTTCATGTGACCGGGGGATTTGCGTTGCAAAACTAATTGATTAACAGAATTTTCAGCGTTGAAAACCTGTCAAACTGACACAAAAACAAGACAATTTTGTTAATTTTGCATTCAAACTACTCGAAAAAATCGAATGAATACAATGCTTACAACAGATAAAGTGCACGATGAAGCCCGACAGGGAGAAGCATTTCAGCCTTTTGAAAACGATCCCAATCAGTATAAAAAACACTTTTATATCGAGAGCTACGGCTGTGCTATGAATTTTGCGGATAGTGAAGTGGTGGCTTCTATTTTGAATGGTGCAGGTTTTGGTGCTACCCGAAACCTGGAAGAAGCCCAACTGATTTTATTGAATACCTGTTCGATTCGTGAAAAAGCAGAACAAACGGTTCGAAAAAGACTAACCGAGTTCCGTAAACTCAAAGAACGTACCCCGGGAATGTTGATTGGTATGTTAGGCTGTATGGCTGAACGCTTAAAAGCACAATTACTTGAACAGGAAAAATTGGTAGACATTGTTGTGGGGCCGGATGCTTATAGAAGTTTACCTGCACTGATTGAAGAAGCAGAGTCCGGACAAAAAGCCGTGAACGTTTTGTTGAGTAGAGATGAAACCTATGGTGATATTGCTCCCATTCGTCTAGACACCAACGGCATCAGTGCTTTTGTATCGATCATGCGTGGCTGCAATAATATGTGCAGCTTTTGTGTAGTGCCTTTTACAAGAGGAAGAGAAAGAAGCAGAGATGCTCATTCCATTATACAAGAAGTAAAAGATTTGTGTAATAAAGGATATAAGGAAGTAACCCTACTTGGACAAAATGTAGACAGTTATTATTGGATAGATGAGCAAAAAGATGAAACTGTAACATTTGCTGCACTGCTTGAAAAAGTAGCGTTGATCAGTCCGGATTTAAGAGTAAGATTCAGCACTTCACATCCGAAAGATATTACTGATGAGGTATTGTTTACCATGGCGAAATACGAGAACATCTGTAAATACATTCACTTACCGGTTCAAAGTGGTAGTTCAAGAATGTTACAATTGATGAATCGTACTTATACCCGTGAATGGTATATGGCAAAAGTAGATCGTATCAAAGAACTACTCCCCGACTGTGGTATCAGTTCTGATATTATCGCTGGTTTTTGTACTGAAACTGAGGAAGACCATCAAGAGACACTTAGTATCATGCGATACAGTGGGTACGACATGAGCTATATGTTCTTCTATAGTGAAAGACCCGGAACATTGGCTGCAAGGAGATACGAAGATGATATACCTGAAGAAGTGAAAAAGAGAAGATTGCAAGAGATTGTTGACTTACAGGGAGAGTTATCACGTCAAAGTAACTTGAATGATTTGGGAAAAACCTTCAAAGTATTGGTAGAAGGCAACAGCCGCAAAAGTAATGCTGATTGGATGGGCAGAAATAGTCAGAATAAAGTGATTGTTTTCCCAAAGAAAGATATGAATGAACAACTGAAGGGCAGTTATGTAATGGTGAAAGTGACCGATTGCACAAAGACAACATTGCGCGGAGAAAGAGAATGGTAATAATGAATATTGAATGATGAATGTTGAATGCGTATAGAATCAATAAAAATGTTCCTCTAAATCAGACATCCGACATCAGAGATCAATAAATTGAATCAAAATGATGAGCGCGAATACAAGTGATGAATAAATAAAAGGATCTCTACATCAGACATCTGACATCAGAGATCAACAAATTAAATCTATGGATCTTCAAAGTATAAAAAACAGGTTTGGCATTATCGGTAATTCGCCTTCGCTGAATCATGCACTCAATACAGCTGTACAAGTAGCGGCTACTGATTTAACCGTATTGATTGTGGGAGAAAGCGGTGTGGGTAAAGAAGTGTTTTCACAGATCATTCATTCTTTATCATCGCGTAAGCATAATCCTTTTATTGCGGTGAACTGCGGTGCTATTCCGGAAGGCACCATCGACTCAGAACTATTCGGACATGAAAAAGGTGCATTTACAGGAGCTGTGGATAGCAGAAAAGGCTATTTTGAAACGGTGAGTGGGGGTACGATTTTCTTAGATGAGATCGGTGAAATGCCATTGGGCACACAGGCCAGACTATTGCGTGTTTTGGAGACAGGAGAATTTATTCGTGTGGGTTCTTCGAAAGTACAAAAAACAGATGTTCGTGTGATTGCTGCTACCAATAGAGAATTATTGGAGTTCACACAAAAAGGAAGATTCCGTGAAGACTTATACTATCGTTTAAGTACGGTACCCATTCGTGTTCCGGCATTACGCGATCGAAAAGAAGATGTATTGCTACTATTTAGAAAGTTTGCTGTGGATTTTGCCGAACGTTATAAAACACAGCCCATACAGTTGGACGATGACGCTAAAAACCTGTTAATTAACCATCCATGGCAGGGTAACGTGCGTGAATTGAAGAATATTGCAGAGCAGATATCTGTGTTGAGTCAGACAAACAATATTTCAGCTGTTACTTTACAACAGTTTCTTCCTGATCAAAGCAAACATAGCAGAATGCCGGTATTGGCAGGACAATCATCCGGTACCTCATCAGAGTTTGCGAATGAACGTGAAATTTTGTACAAGCTTTTCTTTGATATGAAGAAAGATGTGACAGAGCTGAAAAAAATGTTCCTGGAAATATTGCAAAATCCGTCTTTAGCGGGTAATGCAGCCAATTATACAAGAGATTCTCTGATGCAGGATTTTCATACCAATGGCGACCTCTCCCCTGTTCTGAGTAATTCTGCTCCGGCTCACGCTGCAGTATTGTCTGGAAATGTGGGTTCACAACCGGTAATCTTGCATGAAGATGATATTCAACATCATGAAGAAGTAGAGGAATCGTTGAATATTATGGACAAGGAAAAAGAATTGATCCTGAAAGCTTTGAAAAAACACAAAGGAAAAAGAAGAGATGCTTCACTGGATCTGGGTATTAGTGAAAGAACCTTGTACCGTAAACTAAAGGAATACGATATTGAAGAATAATCTGATACTATGATGTCTAACTTATTTAAATATTGCTATAGTACTTTACTCATCTTGATGATTCTTTGCTTTTCAGCATGCAAAGTAAAGTATAGCTTTAATGATGCTACGATTGATCCCCGCTATAAAACCATTAAACTAGGTTTTATTGAAAACAAAGCGCGCTATATCAATCCACAGTTAAGTCCGAAACTGAATGATAAACTGCAGCAAAAGATCACCAACCAAACCAAGTTGACCCGCGTCAACAGCGATGATGCTGATTATGTGATATCGGGTGCTATTACTACTTATGATGGTACACAAACTGTGGGGGTGAGTGGTAGACAAGCAAGTACAAATCGTTTGACGGTATCGATCAATATACAACTCAGAAAAAATATCGAAAACGAGACCAAAGACTTTGTCGTGAGCCGGAGTTTTGATTATAGCGCGAATCTTGCCTTTAACACGGCTGAAGCACAATTATTGGATGAAGTGGTCAGAAATATGGTTGATGAGATTTTTAACCGTATTTTTTCAGACTGGTAATCAATTTGTACATTTATCGTTATGAAATCCATACGGGATAAAGCCTTATTACACCTGACCGGACAATCAACACTTCAAGCGGTACCTATTGATCAGTTGGAATCATTGGTTCAGACCTATCCTTATTTTGCACCTGCAACTTTATTATACCAAGCAAAGTGTAAGACAGAAGATATTGTTTTGAATGATGAGAAGACCTTTGGGAAGTCTCTTTTATTTACCGATAACCCGCTTTGGACATCTTATTTATTGCAAGCATCTGTTATAACTGAGGAAGTGGGTATGCCTGAGACTCCGGTGAATGATAAGGTAGGTGTACATAGTACCAAGACCATTGATATTCCCACTATGGACGATGTAAGGGATATTATCAAGTCCATTGACCCAAGAAAAGTTCCCGATAATCCACCGGAAGTAGATGATACAGAAGAAGAGTATGAGGAGCCAGTGGATGAATTGCCCTTGCCGGATGCCAAATTGAGTGATTTGTTATCAGGACAATTGGCCGATTTTAAAAAGCCTATAGATGCTGCGGCACAATTAGAGATTGAAACGGAAAGGTTACATACCATCGATTATTTCGCTTCCCAAGGCATTAAAATCGATCTTTCCAAGATACCCCAGGATAAATTGACCTCCCAGCTGCGCAAGTTTACAGACTGGCTGAAGCAAATGAAGCATGTAAACAATGAGTCTGCCGATCTCGGAACCGGCTCAGATTTAGAGCAGGCAGTTGCATTGATTGCCGAAAATTCCAACGAATCGAGAGAAGTAGTGACCGAAACCATGGCAGAAGTATTGGAAAAACAGGGGCAGTTAGACAAAGCCATTCAACTGTATATCAAATTAAGTTTCATAAATCCTGAAAAATCCGCTTATTTTGCGGCGAAGATTCAACAATTAAAAGGTATATAAAATGATCATTCTGTTTCTGATTCTGATTGTGTTAGCTTGTGTAGCGCTTGGTTTTGTTGTATTAATTCAGAACCCTAAAGGCGGCGGTCTTTCTGCCAATGTTGGTGGTTTGAGCAATCAATTCATGGGTGTAAAACAAACCACAGATGTGCTTGAAAAAGGCACTTGGTTATTTGCAGGTATCATTGCTGTTTTGGCTTTAGTATCCAGCGTATTCTTAAAAGGCGGTGGAACTGTTGACAGTTCTGTGTTGCAAAAAGTAAACACTACCACCAGCGCCCCTGCTCCGGCTGCTACTACCCCTGCCAATACAACAACGGCAACTCCTGATACAGGAAAAAAATAATTCAAATACAAGATGTTATAAACCCTGCCTGTTCTACAGACAGGGTTTTTTGTTTAATTTGATGGTATGAAAAGAATAATTGGATGGGGCGTATTGATCATCCTACTGATTTCAGGTGTATCTGCATGGCTGGTGTTTGGAAGTAATACTTCATTTTCGGAGGCACAGCGGTACTTTATTGTAGAAGAAGGAAAAACAGATAAAGCGGCTGTATTGGCCACCTTACAAGAAAATGGCATTGTATCGCAAACATTGGGACTGTCTATATTGGGTCAGGTTAGTACAGTTTGGCCCAAAATAAAACCCGGAAAATATGAAGTGAAAAAAGGTCAATCTGCCTTTTCAATAGCACGGATGTTACGCAATGGGAAACAAGCAGAAATAAGGTTGGTGATCAATAAATTGCGTACCAAAGCCGATCTCTCGAAACTGATCGGAAAACAGTTCAATACGGATTCAATAACGGTGATGCATTTTTTGCAATCCAATGATTCTTTGCAACAATTAGGTACCGATACTACTCAATTATTTACCACCATCATCCCTGATACATATATATTCTACTGGAATACGCCATTGATTAAAATCTTAAAAAAGCTAAAAGATAACAGTGATCTTTTTTGGCAAAAAAATGATCGTCTGAGTAAAGCCACAGCAAAAGGTTTATCAAGAAACGAAGTATATACATTAGCATCCATTGTAGAAGAAGAAACCAATTTTGACAGCGACAAATACAAAATTGCCAGTGTATACCTGAACCGCTTGGGAAAAGGAATGCCCTTACAAGCTTGTCCAACCATCAAATACGCCATGCAGGATTTTACCATTACGCGTATTTATGAAAAATATTTATCTAACCCCTCTCCCTACAATACCTACCGGAAAAAAGGATTGCCCCCGGGCCCTATTTGCACCCCTTCACCTAAAACCATTGACATAGTGTTGGATGCCCCTGAAACAGATTATTTATTTTTTGTTGCAAAAAGTGATTTCAGTGGCTATCATCATTTCAGTAACAATTATGCAACGCATGATAAATATGCCAAAGAATATCAAAAGCAGTTAGATATTTATATGGCAAATAAAAAGTAATACCGTTTTGATTAAACTACAGCGCATCATTATCAGTTGGAAGCCCATTGCTTTTATCATTCGTAAAAGCAAAACCACTATTATACCGGGGTTTCAAGGCCTACCATTGTATGATGTGGTATTGTTTTTCTTTAAACAAATCAATAAGGTTGGATTGAATGAACGAGCGGCGGCTATTTCTTTTAACCTGATCATGGCATTGCCTGCAGCATTGATCTTTTTATTTTCGCTCATCCCCTATTTCCCCAAGTCTTTTAATGTAGATAAACAAATACTCAGTCTTTTTAAAGACATCACGATCAATTCAGACACTTACAAGTTTGTGAGTGATATCATGAATGATCTTCTCAAAAAACATGTAGGTATTTTTTCCTTTGGTTTCTTATTGCTCATCTTTTATGCATCGAATGCCATGATTGGCATTATTCGCACTTTTGACAAGTCAATTCAGGAACAAAAAGGGTTCATTTTTTATCAACGATGGAGGGCCATCCAGTTAACTGCTATTTTGATCCTATTGGTGATAGGTTCTTCGCTGGTTTTAATTGGACAAGACCAATTATTCAGTCTTTTGAATGGTTTATTTAATTTGAAATCAAAGACCCTGCTTCCCGTTTGGAATGCTGCCAGATGGCTCGTGATTATAGCCTTGGTTTTTTATGGCATTGCCTGTACCTATAAATATGCCCCCTCCGTACAAAAACGTTGGAAACTAGCATCTCCCGGCGCTTTATTGGCTACTTTTCTGACCCTGGCAACCACCCTTGTATTTTCCTATTGGGTGAGTCTATTTGCCAACTCGAGTTATAATAAAATTTACGGATCCATCGGAACCGTTTTAATCATGATGCTGCTGATTTATATCAATTCGTTAATTTTACTCATAGGCTTTGAATTGAATGTCAGTATCACGTATCTTACCAAAGAAGCCGAAGCCCGGAAGCAGAAAGAAAAAGCCCAAACCGCCTCCTGATCATGCACTGATAAAAAACTTGTCCCTACATGAACAAGTAATGTTTATCATTTGTCACTATAAAAACTACCATTATGAAAAAGCTGCTTTATTCGCTATTTTTTGCGTTTGTCGCACTCAATATCCAGGCACAATCACTGGCTATTGGCTCAGATTTGCCCATGAAAGAGGTTAAGATGAAAGATGTATCCGGTAAAGAAGTTTCGATTACCGATGCTATGAAAGCTAATGGCGTTCTTGTTATGTTTTCTTGTAACACCTGTCCTTATGTGATTAAGAACCAACAGAGAACCCTTGATATTGCTGCCTACGCCAAGCAAAACAATATTGGTGTCATCTTATTGAACTCCAATGAAGGTACCCGTGATGGCGATGATTCGTATGATGCCATGAAGTCATACGCTAAAAACCAGGGATATGATTTTTATTACACGGTAGATACCGATTCAAAAATCGCCAATGCATTTGGGGCTACCAGAACGCCGGAGTTATTCCTATTCAATGCATCTGGTAAACTGCAGTATAAAGGTGCCATTGACGATAATCCGACAGATGCCAGCAATGTAAAACGAGTTCATGCAAGAGAAGCCATTGCTGAGTTTACTGCAGGGAAATCTGTTTCAGTAAAAGAAAGCCGCTCGGTAGGCTGCACTATTAAAAGAAGTTAGTCTCCAATATGATGATATAAAAAGCCGCTCCTAAAAAAAGCGGCTTTTTTATGGAAAATGGTTCCTTGGGCATCCCACTAATAACCAAAACCTGTTATATGAGACCTGCTATTATCATTGGCCTCTTATTGGCCATTACTTACGCGATTGCTGAAGGTATTCATTATGGAAGTACAACCGGTATTCTTTTGGCTACTTGTAGTTTGATAGCTTTGGGATACGCGATTTATTTAACAGAAAAACTCCGTCAACAAGTAAGGGAAGAAACTGAAAGTGAATATTGATTACCATTATTGACCTACCAGCTTTTGTAATTCTTGTATCAATTTTTGTTCAGGTAACTGCTGCGCATAAAATTGACGATATTGTCTTTTATTATTGACCATCAGGGTTACCGGAATGGCTCCATCCCATTTATCATCGATCTTGGGACAAAATTCATCAGCATTGGTTTCATCTAGCCATACTATCCTGGATTGATAATTATTCTTTTTTGCAAAAGCTGCAATGCCTTTGGGATAATCCTCTGCAAAATCCAAACTCACCAAGATCAACTGTACATTTTGACCCTTGAATTCCGCAACTGATTTTTCAAACCACGGTATCTCTTTGATACAAGGAGCACACCAACTTGCCCAGAAATTAACGACTAGTGGAACAGAACTGGTATCAATGATTTTTACAAGATCATTGATCTTCACGCTTTTAATTTCTTGTGATTGAGCAGTGGTTGCCATCATTACAATCGCAAATACTAGAGCTATTTTTTTCATAACAAGGTTCATTTATAATGAGTCTTTTTGCTTCACCGTCCATTCATCGAATAATTGTGTTCTTCTTTCTATCGATAAGGATGGCTGATCATATTGACCTGCTGCCTTTTTTTGACGATATGCCTCATAAATACTTACTGCACAAGCTACTGAAATGTTCAAACTTTGAATAATACCCATTTGCGGGATCACGAAATTTCCATCTGCCAATGCTCTGATCTCTTCACTTACACCGGAATGTTCATTGCCAAACACCAATGCAATACTTTCCGTAAAATTGATCTCATATAAACTTACGGCGTCGGAAGACAAGTGGGTTGTTAAAATACGTGTATAGCTTTTACGCAATGCTTCAAAACAGTGCTGCGCATCTTCAAAATGATGAATGGTTAGCCATTTGGCTGCACTGCTACTGCTTTTCGGACCAAATTTTTCATGTCTGGGTATTTTGGTATTCAAAATGTAGATATCCTGAATACCTACTGCATCGCAAGTGCGCATGACCGCAGAAATATTATGCGGGTCCTGTACATTTTCCATCACCACCGCCAAATTGGATTGGCGATGATGCAAAACGCGGTTGAGTTTTTCTCTTCTTTCAGGTGTCATAGACCCCGAAAATCGGTACTTCGCTAGGATTAAACAAATACAGAACAAAAAAAGCAAGTGGATACACTTGCTTTTTTATATAATTACCACCTTCTGCGATCTCTATCACGTCTATCATCATCCCGGTCTCTTCTATCCCAACGATCATGTCCGCGCCTTTTGTCTACAATCACTACCGGTGGACGATAAGCCATGTACTGGCGGGCATAACGATCTCGGTAGAGTTGGTGACGGCTGAAAGGATCCGGATCATTGATGACTACTTTATATCCTCGATGTAAATCATAATGACGATATGCTCTTGGGAGATCCGATACATATATCCAGCGTCCACGCTCTAAATACACGAACCGACTTCTTGGGATGCTGTAATACATGTCTATTTCAGGAAAGTAATAGTAATCACCAATATGATTACCGGGTAAGCCCCATACCGGACGAGGACCCACGTTTACATTTACATTCAACCTAACCTGAGCTTGTGATGTGTCGATGATCAAAACAGATAAGACAATCAACATGGGTAAAATTTTCTTTTTCATGGTTCACGGTTTTATATTGTTATAAAGCCAAACCGGATGCCAAAAAAGAACCATTCTGTTAGGGAAATGTGAATTCAATCAGTAGCTCAAGCACGATCAATTCACTAGTGATCGATTATATGAATTGAATACCCAAACCGGGTTTTCCTGATACGGTGACTCTACCATGATCGTACGATAATCCTGTTGCGATAGATTGTGCTAATAAAAGAGGACCATCCATATCCACATGATCTAATTGCGGAAGAAAATGAGCAATGGCCGCTGAACCTACTTCAGATTCATTCATACTGCCCATCATTATCTGTAATCCAAGTATTCTAGCTTCCTGAATCATTCTGATAGCAGGCGTAATGCCACTGCATTTGGTGAGTTTGATATTGATTCCATGAAAATGATCCACACATTTTTTTACGTCTTGTTCTGATACACAGCTTTCATCTGCAAACAAGGGTAAAGGAGATTCTTTGTACAACAACTTCATCCCTTCCCAGTTATCTTTCGCGAGGGGTTGCTCTATAAACTCCACACCCAAATTTGCCAGTTGAGGAATTTTGTCTAGTGCTTCTTTTGTTGTCCAACCCGCATTTGCATCAACTCTGAAAATAGCATCTGTATGTTGACGTAATGCTTCTATAATTGAGATATCATTTTCGGTGCCCAATTTAATCTTATAAACAGGCCAGGGTTTTGCCTTCATCTTATCCACCATTTTATCAATCGTGTCGATACCAATGGTGTAATCTGTAACAGGTGTCTGGTTCCACTCAGTTTGCATGAGTGCATACAAAGGCTTACCCTTCATTTTACCAAACAAATCCCAACAAGCCATATCCAAGGCACATACCAAAAAAGGATTATTCGGAAGCAGGTGATGCAGATAATGCCAATATCGCTCCGGTTCAGTGAGTGCAAACTTTTCGATCATGCGGCGATGCTTCTCCAGATCGGCGATCATCGACTCAACCGTAACATCATAGTATGCAATAGCAGGCGCTTCTCCAAAACCCATGAATGGACCTAACTCCAAAGCCACCAATAATGATGGTTGATGCGTTTTGGTGCGACCATTAGAAATGGTAAAGGGATATTCAAAAGGAAGATTGATCGGTCTATAACTGAGCTTCAAGAGATGAATTTTGAAAAGCAAAGATAGTTAATGATTGAATTGCCACTGAAGGCACTGAGAAACACAGAAAAGACTTCTGTGCAATTCTGTGCCCTCTCCGAAGGAGTCCTTCGGACAGTGGCAATCATCTCTCATCAATCTCTCCCACTCTGTTGTATATACCCATGAAGTGTATCATTAAAATCATCCTGTTGCAGCAAGGATTCTAATGTAAGATGCATTCTGTATCGCCAATAATGTTTGGGATCTGCCGGAATATTGATACGCTCACTATGTGGATCTTCTTTACGTAATGCCGCATCCATACCCATTAGGTCTTGTAACTGAAACACCGTCCACATAGAAGGTGAATACAAATGTTGTATGACAATAGCGGTGTTGATCCATGCTTCACAGTAATAAGGCGCTTCCCCAGATTGCCCTAGTTCGTTATTGTAAAACTGTTGAATTCGATTTTTATCTTCTTCCCACCAACCTCGGATCGTACTCATATCATGGGTGGAAGGTGTTACTACACTGAGATAAGGAGCATCTGCCGGATGAAAGAAACTGCGTTTTGGATCTTTTGGCATACGCTGAATCTCTAAACTTAAAAGTCCCAACTGTCTCATCACATCCGGAACACAAGCTGGTACCAATCCTAGATCTTCACCGCAAACCAACATATTGGTTACACGTTTCAATGCAGGCAATTTTTTCATGGCTTCTTTCATCCAGAAATCATCCTGACGGCGGAAGAAATAATCAACATACAGATCTTTCAGTTGCTGTTGTGTATGCTGATCAAGATAACGGAAGGAGGAAGTACTTTCCATATTGAACCTGAAATGGAAATGTTGAAGATCGCCTTCGCTATCTTCGAAAAGCAATACATTACTGATCAGGTTATAGAGACCTTGTTTTACTTTCTCGTGTTGCTCATCATTTTCAAGTGTATGGAAGTATTGCTCTACTTGACGTTGCGTAGCAAATGCCGGTTTCAAAGTATACTGACCATTAGCATCAGCTTGCAGGAATTCTTTTTTCACCAATTCATTATCGTATCCAAACAATTCCCACAACACATTTTCATGAATAAAAGGTTGGGTAAAACGATGATGATCAAATGAAATACCCCTCGCTTGAAACTCGTTGATATGCACAGGAATGGCAGGTACAAAACGACCCAATATTCCTTCAACCGCATGCATCGGAATGCTCCATATCCTGAAGAATCCAAGGATATGATCAATTCTGAAAGCATCAAAATAATAACTCATTTGCTCAAAGCGCTGCTTCCACCAGGTGAATCCATCCGCCTGCATTCTTTCCCAGTTATAAGTCGGGAAACCCCAGTTTTGTCCGGACACCGCAAAATCATCCGGTGGTGCACCTGCTTGTGCATCCATATGATACAATTCTGGGTGTTGCCATGCGTCTGCACCATGTCTGTACACACCAATGGCAATATCACCTTTTACAATAATGCCTTTGGAGTGGGCATAAGCAGTTGCTTCTTTTAATTGCAGATGCAATTGGTATTGTGTAAAGTAATGCAGGGCGATTTCTTTATAGGCTGCCGAATCAGAGGCCGCCAATTGATCCACTTCTGCTTCTTTATAATGTCGGAAAGCAGGCCATTGACTAAAATCTACCGTACCATATTGATCTCTTAAATAACAGAATACAGCATAAGACTGAAGCCAATGTTTATTGTCATTGAAATATTGTTTGAAGTCCGCAGATGCCAATATCGCTTCTCCTTGCTCCTCATAAATCTTTGCAATGATCTTTGTTTTAAACTGAATCACTTCTTCATAATCCACTACATCCAATGCATTCAACTTAGCCTTCTCAACCGCAATCTGTTTCTGCAGTTTCCGATCCTCTTTCACTAAAGTATCCAGGTGTAAGTATAAAGGATGTAATGCAAACGCAGATATCGCTGCATAAGGATAGGAGTCTGTCCAGCTATGCGTAGCCGTAGTATCATTAATAGGAAGAATCTGAATCATCTTCAATCCAGTCCTTACCGCCCAATCAACCATTTGTTTCAAGTCATTGAACTCTCCTACACCTAACCCATGTTCTGTTCGCAAACTAAAAACAGGAATGGCCACACCGGCACCTTTCCAGGTGTTATTGGGTAATACGGCAAACCCATCATGAATAATGCTGACTTTATCTTTTACAACAGCATCGTACAGCACCCGATTATTGCCATCTTCATAACGTAGAAATTGCTGTTGCTCTACATCATACACTCCATACTTGTATGCAATCGGAAAAGAGTCTTTACTAAGATTCAGGGCTATTTGAAAAAAATCTTCGTCAATATTTTTTGAGAGTAAATGTGGCTGTTGGGTATCCCAGTTGCCGAGGTGTTCACTACTACCCAATAAACAAAGTGTCTGCCCTTTTTTAAGTAAAGGTGCTTTGACTTTTAGAATGTGGGTAGTGGTTTTAGGAGCTTTAGTACTAACGGGTACTTGATTAGAACGCAGCAGCACTTGGGTAAAAGGTTCTGTATAAAATGCGTTCTCATAATACCCTGCAAAATTCCAGGCATCAGATACATGTATTTCTCTGGCTTTGATCTCTTTGAAGTTTAGCTGCTTATCATTTCCCCAATCATCACTATAGGTTCCATCAGTATTGCGTAAAATATAATGATAAGTGATTGCATCTTGAATAAGATCTGATGCTGTGAAATCAAAGGAGACCACCCAATATTCTTCATTAAAATATTGAAGTGGGATAGCTTTAGCCGGATCGTTATTACCCAATAAGGGATGGTTTCCAACTATAAAAAGATCCTGACCGAATGTGGTATGAAACTTAAGATGAAAAGTGACTTTTTTGCCTGTGGTTGTGCTTTTGCGCTTTGTGACAGTACTTTTTTGCTCTTTACTTTCAGTAGCATCTTTCTTCTTTGATGACTTACTGCGAACTGTCTTTTTCTTTGTTGTAAGTGACTCAGTATGGGGTACAGACACAGATTTCCCATTGGCTGAAGCAATCATTTTTTTCGTCGTAGCCACTGCAAGCGTTTTTGGTATTACTAAATTAGGGATTAATGTGTAAATAAAACACATTATTCTACCGATCGCGGGCAAATGTAAGTGCTTATGACTGCTGTTGAATCATATCAGCAGCTTTTTCCGCAATCATAATTGTTGCGGCATTGGTATTACCGGATACAATCGTTGGCATAATGGAGGCGTCTACTACCCGTAAAGAGCGGATGCCGTGTACTTTTAGTTCATGATCTACTACAGCCCCTTCATCTATTCCCATTTTACAGGTACCCACTGGATGGTAAAGGGTTTCAAGACTTTTATTGATATGCATTTGTAATGACTGATCGTCTTCATAATTTTTTGGAAGGGATAGGTCTCCATCCCCATAAGCACTCAACGCTTGTGTTTTTGCAATGGCAATGGCTTTTTTCAATGCCAGTAATAACAGTTCCCGGTCTTTTGGGTGAGCTAATACCTGATGATCAATAATTGGTGCGTCTTTAGGATTGGAATTTTTTAATCGAATCACCCCCCTACTTTCCGGGTGTAAAAGAATGGCCATGATCCCAAATCCACTTTTCCGCGGAAAGGTTTTCAGGTTGTACATATCGGTACTGTAATCATCCGCAATACCAATGGGTGCAAAATGAAATTGGATGTCGGGTCTGTCTTCTCCAATAGAACTATAAAAAGCATTGGCTTCTAACGGACTATTCCCCAACGGTCCTTTCTTGAACAAGAGATGTTGCAACAAGGCTTTTCCCATGTTCAAGGGCGACAACAATGCATTGGATGTAGGAATGATGCTGTTCATGGATACGCCTGTCCATACATGATCTTGCAAATTCTTTCCAACTCCCGGCAACGCATGAATGATATTGATGCCTTGTTTCCCCAATTCAATCGGATCTCCAATACCGGATAACATCAGTAAATGTGGCGATTGAATAGCACCTGCTGATAGAATCACTTCCTTGGAACAATTGATTCTTTCCGAACCGGTTAGTCCAACCATCACTTCCACTCCAACCGCTCTCCCATTTTCGATCAAAATCGATTTCACCTGACATTGGGTTCTTACGGTAAGATTTTTTCTTTTCATAGCCGGTTTTAAAAAAGCGGCTGCAGTGCTGTGTCTTTGATTATTCTTGATGGTAAACTGTAGCAAGGATGCGCCGATCTGTTGGGCTCCGTTATAATCGTCATTACGAACGATACCTATTTCTTCACATGCTTCTACAAACACTTCCCCTAAAGGATGTGGTTGCATGGAATGCGTAACGTTCAAAGGCCCATCCCAGCCATGATACTCACCTCCGTAATTTTCATTGTGTTCAGACTTTTTAAAATAAGGTAATACAGAAGCATAATCCCATCCTGTATTACCTAAAGCCGCCCATTCATCAAAATCGGCCCGATTACCTCTAACATATGCCATGGCATTGGTAGAGCTACTACCGCCTAAGGTTTTTCCTCTGGGAATGAAAAGACGTCGATGATCAATATGCTTTTGTGGGGTTGTCCAAAATGCCCAATCAGCATCTGATCGATTCAATTGCGTATACGCACCCGGAATATGAATTTCAAGTTTCTTATCCGATCCCCCAGCTTCTAACAATAAAACTTTATGATGTCCACCTGCTGATAAGCGATGAGCCAATACACAGCCTGCTGATCCGGCACCTATGATGATGTAATCATATGACATGTTCTAAAAATAAAGTAAAAAGTGGACGCATACCAGAACAGAAGGATATTTGATCAAAAGACAACTTAGAAATTATTACTTTCTGATAAAACTAGCTCGTGGCTCATAGCCAATAAGTTCTTGCACATTTTTCAAATCATAATTTTATCTCACAAATGATCGATCCCCCCCTATCTTTGCAAAACTAACAATTGTTCGTATGACAGACATGGCATTTAACCGTAATGAAGACTGGATGAAACTGATGCTCAGTGAAATGGAGCAACATTTTGAAAAGATTAAACTGGGCGGAGGAAAGAAATCAATCGAAAAACAAAGAGAACGCAATAAACTTACCGCTAGAGAGCGTATTGATTATTTGTGTGATCGCGATAAACCCTTTGTAGAAATTGGCGGTTTTGCCGGGTTTGACATGTACGAAGCAGAAGGCGGTTGTCCATCTGCCGGAACAGTAGCAGGAATCGGATATGTGAGTGGTCGACAAGCTGTGATTGTAGCCAATGATCAAACGGTGAAAGCGGGAGCCTGGTTTCCCATTACCGGGAAGAAGAATTTAAGAATGCAAGAGATTGCGATGGAGAATAAGTTACCCATCATTTATTTGGTGGATAGTGCCGGTGTCTTTTTACCCATGCAAGATGAAATCTTTCCCGATAAAGAACATTTCGGACGCATTTTCAGAAACAACGCAAGAATGAGTGCGATGGGCATCACACAAATAGCCGCTGTCATGGGTGCTTGTGTGGCGGGTGGTGCTTATTTGCCCATCATGAGTGATGAAACTTTAATGGTAGAAGGCAATGGCAGTATTTTTCTCGCTGGTGCTTATTTGGTGAAAGCTGCCATCGGTGAAGACATTGACAATGAAACATTGGGTGGTGCTGTTACGCATACTGAGATTAGTGGGATTGCAGATTACAAGTTTAAAACCGAACAAGACTGTCTTGATCATATCAAAAAGATCATGAACAAAGTAGGTGCAAACAGCAATGCAGGGTTTGACAGAATTCAACCAGTGGCACCGAAGAAAGATCCGAAAGAGTTGTATGGTATTATTCCGGAAGGTAACCAGAAGCCATATGATATGTTGGATATCATTGAGCGACTAGTAGACAATAGTGAATTTGATCAGTTCAAACAGGATTATGGTAAAACCATTCTCTGTGGATATGCGCGTATTGAAGGTTGGGCAGTTGGAATCGTGGCGAACCAGCGTCTGATCTGTAAAAACAAAAAAGGTGAAATGCAGATCGGTGGTGTGATTTATAACGATAGTGCCGATAAAGCAGCAAGGTTTATTTTGAATTGTAATCAGAAAAAAATTCCGCTGGTATTCCTGCAAGATGTAACCGGTTTTATGGTGGGCAGTAGAAGCGAACATAGTGGTATCATTAAAGATGGTGCTAAACTCGTGAATGCGGTGGCGAATTCTGTAGTTCCAAAAATCACTGTTATTGTAGGTAATAGTTATGGCGCAGGTAACTATGCTATGTGTGGGAAAGCCTATGATCCTCGTTTTATTTACGCATGGCCATCAGCAAAAATTGCTGTGATGGGTGGCGAACAAGCAGCGAAAACATTGGCGCAAATACAAGTGGCTTCCATGAAATCGCAAGGCAAAGCAGTAGACAAAGACCAAGAACAGGCTTTATTGAAAGAGATCAAAGGTCGATACGAAAGACAAACCACGCCCTACTATGCCGCAGCAAGATTATGGGTAGATGGTATCATTGATCCCACTGAAACCAGAAAAGTAATTGCGGAAGGATTGCATGCAGCAAATCACAATCCTGATATGGATATTTTTCGCACTGGTGTGTTTCAAGTATAATCAATCCTGAAATTATGGCAATGGTAAGTCATGATATAGCTGAATGAATTTACTTTGCGGTTCAATCATTATACCATGACTTACCCGATTTATACCGTTGATGCATTTACAGACCATGTATTTGGTGGCAATCCTGCTGCTGTTTGTCCGCTTACAGCATGGCTTCCTACCGCCACTATGCAACAGTTGGCCAATGAAAACAATCTTTCAGAAACGGCTTTCTTTGTGCAAAGACCTGAAGGAGATTATGATATTCGCTGGTTCACGCCGGAATTGGAAATTGATTTGGCAGGTCACCCTACCCTAGCTACAGCCTATGTTCTTTTTCATGAACTTGGCTATTCACAAGACACAATTCGTTTTCACAGCAAAAGTGGATTGCTGACCGTTACCAAAAATGGCGACCTGATGGAAATGAATTTTCCTGCACGTATGCCTGTTGCTTGTGAAATTCCGGCACATCTGTTAGAAGGTTTTAGCATTCAGCCTAAACAGGTATTGCGTTCGCGTGATTATTTTTTGATCTATGAATCTCAGGAAGAAATTGAAAAAGTAATTCCTGATTTTGTTCAATTGAATCAGGTGGAAACATTGGGCATTATCATTACTGCGAAAGGAGATACTGCAGATTTTGTATCTCGCTTCTTTGTTCCTAATTCTGTAATTGGAGAAGACCCGGTAACGGGTTCAGCGCATGCTACATTGATTCCGTATTGGGCAAAAACATTGGATAAGACAGCTATGAAAGCAGAACAATTGTCCAAACGTCGCGGTGATCTTTGGTGTGGTATTCAAGGTGATCGGGTGACGATTGCCGGTAAAGCTGTTTTATACATGAAAGGCGCATATCAAATCGCATGAGTACATCAAACGGACATCAACTCATTATTTATACGGATGGTTCATCCAGAGGCAATCCGGGACCTGGGGGCTATGGTATTATTTTAATGTGGGGAGATAAGAGAAAAGAAATCTCAGCAGGTTATCGACATACAACGAATAACCGCATGGAATTGATGGCAGTGATTGTTGCATTGGAGTCGTTGACCAAAAAAAATATAGCTGTCACTATTTATACAGACAGTCAGTACATCGTCAATACAGTAGAAAAAAAATGGCTGGATAATTGGATACGAACAGATTTCAAAGGGGGTAAAAAGAATAAAGACCTTTGGTTGCGTTATAAAGCCATTGCGAATCATTTTCAAGTACGTTTTGTTTGGGTAAAAGGACATGCCAATAATCCATGGAATAATCGATGTGACGAACTTGCAACGAGTGCCGCAGATGGAACCGATCTCTTAGTAGATGAAGTGTTTGAAAATTCTTCGGATTAAAGAAAGAATTGTCCTATATATTATTATTATTCATTTTCAATCCGCCTTAGGCGGATCAAATTTTTAAATTGAACAATTGTCTCAGTTCTTGGAGTGGCGGAAAAGATAGTTGCTTTGCACTGATGAAAGCCATCGAGCAAGGTTATACGCCTGCAGTATTGCTCAATGTCATGAATGAAACGGGTAAAATTTCGCGTAGTCATGGCATACCTGAATCTATACTGCGTGCACAAGCAACGGCTGCAGGATTACCTATTCATTTGATCAGTAGTAGCTGGCAGGAATATGAACAACATTTTACTACTGCATTACAGCAACTCAGAGAAACTTATGCAGTAACGCATGCTGTGTTTGGAGACATTGATCTGCAGGCACATCGCGACTGGGAAGAAAAAGTATGCAACAGCGCTGAACTGTCTGCTGTTCTTCCCTTATGGCAACAAGATCGCAGATCTTTGGTGATGCAAATGTTAGACAGTGGTATTCAAACCATGATCGTTAGCTGTAATACAGTAATGGGTGCTTCTTTTATTGGTAAAACTTTGACAGCTACATTGATTGATGAATTAGAAGCGCTGGGTGTAGATGCGTGTGGTGAAAATGGAGAGTTTCATACGTTGGTGTATGATTGTCCACTATTCAAACACCCACTTAAAGTAGAAGTAAAACAAGCATTACAGCACGAACAGTACTATTTTTCGGAGCTCATCCTTCAAACATAAAAAAATCCGCAGCGAACACTGCGGATTCTTTTTATCGGTATGTTTCTTTTTATAAAGAAATATTTTTCTTGGCAATAGATTGATTCAGGAAATAATATCCTCCGAAAAGAATGGCAGAGAAAATGGCTGTGGCCATCAAGCTATTGGCATAAAAAGGAAGTGCATCATTATAACACATCATTAGACCTTCAAAAGTCTTCGGACGTTTTAATCCACCGCCGCCGGCCCAAACCATAAAGTTGGAAATCAAAAAGAAAGTGGTAGGCGTAGCTATCGAAGCTCCTAATACCTGCAAAGGTTTCTGGCTACGTACCATGAAACCAAAAATGGTCAAACTAGTAAACAATAAATAATTCACCCATTGTCCTTTGTAAAAGCCCGGTATTTCAGTCAGCCCTTTATTGTATAAAAACTGATAAAGAAGATCAGATATAAACATCGAAACCAATGGCAATGCAAAAGCCCATTTCTTATCTTTTACAAAAATAGCACCTGCAAAAAGGGCGATGGCAAACTGAGGCGCAAAACCCCAAGGTCTGTTCGGCATGGCACGATATACAGCACTCAAAAAGATGGTCAATACCAGAGAAACAACAAGCGAACGATTCAATTTCATTGTATAGAATTTCAGGGACAAAAATAAGTGTTATGAGCCAAGTTTAGACCTCAATTTTCCTCATCCTGTGAATAAGCATCGGGAATAGCTACAAAAGCCTTGTACAAAGAAGTTTTACCGGATGATAATAACTGATAAGACTGCCCGGGAAACACAATGAATGCCTCCCCTTTTTTAACGACCAATTGTTGATTGATAATCACCCCTCCCTCAATGACCACCCATATTTCGGGAGAAATGGCTTTGTCTTCAAAACTAGTATCACTGTTCAGCAATAGATGCGTGAGGGAAAAATCCGGTACGGGAAAATGAAAAACATACTCACCATCACGCCTATTTTGCCCTTTTAAAATAGTAGGTACTATCGGAGTAAAATCAGTATTTGCTAATAGCTCTTGGACATCTATATGTTTTTTAGTCAATCCAGCACGTAATACATTATCACTGTTCGACATCAATTCAATGTTTTGTCCTTCCAAATAGGCATGCGGCAAACCGGCTCCTTGAAAAATAGCTTCTCCAGGCTGCAGACAAACGATATTGAAAAAATAAATGGAAAAGATACCGCGATCAATATCACCGGTTGGAGGCTGATCATTGAAATGTTTGGATACCCACCAACCAGGATGGGTTTTATTGAGTAATCCTTCTTGTTTTTGTCGAATCTCACGTTTTACAAGGGGCAATAAAAGATCATTGATACTTTGTTGCTCCATTTCCATGATGAAACGATACAAAGATTGAAGTCCCTCCTTTCTGAACAAGGGAAGCAATATTTGGAATTCGATTACTTCCTCCAATATTTGCTGTAACTGTTCCTTCTGTTTAAATCCATGTAACAGCCAGAACTCGCTGATTGCCAACATGGCTTCGGGCTTGTGATTTTGATCCTTATAATTTCTATGTGGAGCATTCAGAGGTATCCCAAGTTGATTCTCACGTTCAAACCCCGCTATCGCACTTTCTTTGCTGGGGTGAACCTGTATGGATAGCATTTCCCGAACATCCATGACTTTGAGGAGGTATGGAATATTGCCAAACTTTTGGTGTATGAGAGGCGAAAGCGCTGTATCGGGTTCTTTATCGATCAACTCTTGTAATGGCTTCCAGCCGTTCTGTACAGCCACATATGCGGATGCAGATGGGTGAATACCCAACCAATATTCTGCAAAAGGTCTATTTTCTTCATTTTTTATGCCCAACAACTCCGGCAGAAACGTATATCCGCCCCAATCGTAGTGCTGAACCTTACCTTGCAATTTCAGTATGGAATAATAATTAGACATAGTCAATAATTGCAAGAACGTTCAATTCTTATAAAATCGTATTCAATCCCTCATTTTTAACGAAATAGTATATGAGTAAAAACATTGAAACCGGCGACTTGGGCGAAGAGATCGCTTGCAGATTTGTATCTGAGAAGGGATATCAGGTACTAGAGAGAAACTGGCGATTCAAGCATTGGGAAGTTGATATCATCGCTTCTAAAAAAAATAAGCTTCATTTTATTGAAGTAAAAACGCGCAACTCACTTCGGTTTGGTAAACCGGAGGAAAGTATTACGCGTGAGAAGATGACGCATTTAAAAAACGCTGCGGAACAATACCAGTACCAGCATCCGGAATGGAAATACATTCAATTCGATGTCATTGCTATAACATTGGTCAACAGTATCGCTAAAGAGATCCTTTTGATTGAAGATGTCTACTTTTAACGTTATAGTCACACACAAATGCCTATATTTGATGTTTAAACATTAATAATGCAATCACTTAGTTCATTCGCTTCATCAATTACCGGTAAGCCTCATCAGGGCAAAATGCCTGTTATTTTTGCGGGACACGGCAGTCCGATGAATGCAATCGAATTGAACGAGTTTTCAAAAGGATGGCAGGCAATGGTAAAAGACCTACCACAGCCAACTGCGATTCTATGTATTTCAGCACACTGGGAAACGAGGGGTACTTTTGTAACAGCAATGGAGCAGCCCAAAACCATCCATGATTTTTATGGTTTTCCCCAACCTTTATTTGATGTACAATATCCCGCTCCAGGCAGTGTGACATTGGCCAACGATACCATTCAAGCGGTGGCAACTACTTCGGTTGCAAAGGATCTTTCTTGGGGATTGGATCATGGTTGCTGGAGCATCTTGAAACACATGTATCCCACTGCAACTATACCAGTGGTGCAGTTGAGCTTGAATCAACTACAAGATCCACTTTGGCATTATCAGCTTGCTAAAGAATTAGGCGTTTTGCGTCATAAAGGAGTACTAATCATTGGTAGTGGCAATATGGTACACAATCTCGGCGTCATGAATTGGAAAACACCTGAGACCGGATATGATTGGGCAAGAGAAGCCAACGAAATATTCAAAACATTGATCAAGCATAATGATCATCTGTCATTGGCAACCTACAAAGATTTAGGGGCTGAAGTACGTCAATCCATTCCTACACCGGAACATTATTTACCTTTATTGTATACACTCGGACTTAAGACTGAAGATGAGCAAGTGCAGTTTTTTAATGACAAAACCATTTTCGGATCGATCTCTATGACTTCATTACTCATTGGTAATTGATCAGGAGAAACGTTGCATCATTTTTTCTACCATTTTGAATGTTGCCGGACAATACTCAACATTCTGCTGGTGAACATGTATGTATTCTACCATTTTCTTTTTCTTCAAATGCGGAAATCCTGCACAATCAGAGGGCCTTACTTCGTAGATAGCGCACATATTGGTAGACATATCCAAGAACTGACAAGGTTGTTTTTTATTCATCCAGTCGCCATCTTCTTCATCAAAATACAACCACTTTTCTTTGAATTCTTTGGGAGACATGTCAAAATGTGAAGCAATTCTTTTGATATCTGTATTTGTAAAAGTCGGACTCATGCTTTTACAGCAGTTGGCACAACTCAAACAATCTACTTCTTTCCAAACTGCTGCATCAATCTCTTCGGCAATTTTATCAAGATGTCTAGGAGGATTTTTTTCGATCTTACCCAAGAACTTTTTAAAGGCTTTTTGATGATGTCTCACTTTCTGCTTAAACGAACGAAGATTGATCTGCATGCGAAAATAGTTAGTATCTGTTTTGAGTTTGCAATATCGGTCTCCCCTACCGCAATGCCAAAACAATTTGACCGCTTTATTCTGATCATTATTTGTCATTTTGCTCTGCGAATTGTACATTTCGTTTTATGTGGGATGCATATAAAAAAGGATACAAGGCTTTTTTACGCTTGGAGAAATCGTTGAGCGATCATTCTGTAGAAGCTTATTTGAGGGATGTAGATAAACTGACTTCTTTTCTTGCATCAGATGATACCGGCAAAGCACCTGCAAATGTGGATTTAAAAGACCTGCAACGATTTGTAAAATGGATCAGTGAATTGGGCATGACAGCCACTTCGCAGGCTAGGATCATTTCTGGTATCAGGAGTTTTTATAAGTATCTACTCACAGAACAAATTATCAACAAGGACCCTACTGCTTTACTCGAAGCCCCAAAAACGAAAAGAGCTTTACCAGACGTATTGAGTTTTGAAGAAATTGAACACATCATTTCAAAGATCGACCAAAGTAAACCGGAAGGTGGCAGAAACAAAGCCATTTTAGAAACCATGTATAGCTGTGGACTAAGGGTAAGTGAAGTGGTGGGTTTAAAAATATCCTGCTTGTATCTGGATGTTGGCTTTATCAGAGTGATTGGTAAAGGCGACAAAGAAAGACTAGTACCCATAGGATCTGATGCCATTAAATATATCAAACTCTATAAAGAGAATATCCGTGTTCATCAACCCATGGTTCCGGGCTATGAGGATATTTTGTTTTTGAATCAGCGTGGCAAAGGTCTCTCTAGGGTCATGATTTTTTATATCATTCGTGATCTGGTGGCCAAGGCTGGTATCACCAAAAACATTTCACCACACACATTCAGACATTCCTTTGCTACTCATTTAGTAGAGGGAGGTGCAGACCTGCGAGCAGTACAAGAAATGCTGGGACATGAAAGTATTACCACTACGGAAATATATACTCACCTGGATCGCGACTTCCTGCGCAATACTTTACAGCAGTTTCATCCGGCTTTTCAGAAATAATGATGATTAAAGTACAAAAGGTAGGTATTCGTCGATGAATTTGCGGTAAATTCGCTATTCTAAAATCTGGAAACATATGAAAAAGTTTTTCTTATTGGCTGCAACCATTTGCAGTTTGAATGCCTTTGCACAGATCAACATGCCTCAGCCTAGCACTACGCAGAAAATAACGCAGGCTTTTGGTATGGGAAGTATTGAACTTACCTATTCTCGTCCCAATATCAATGGTCGCTCTTTGTTGAAAGAGAACAGTGATTTGGCTCCATTGAATAAATTATGGCGTACAGGAGCCAATGCTGCTACCCGCCTGAAATTTACAGACAATGTTACCATTGGTGGAAAACGATTGGATACTGGTTCTTATGTTCTGTACACGATTCCAGGAAAAGATACCTGGGAAGTTATCCTGAACAAAGGTCTTACCAACTGGGGAACTGACGGATACAAAGAAGCTGAAGACGTGGTTCGTTTTAAAGTAAAAGCAGATAAAGCAACAGGTAATACAGAAACATTCACTATGCAATTTGCAAATATTGCTTTTGAAAGTTGCGATCTGAACATCATCTGGGGTGGAACTTCTGTAAGAATTCCTATCAGCACCAATGTAAAAGATCGTTTGCGTGCTCAGGTTGAAAAAGCGTTAAGTGCTGAAAAAGTAAACCCTAATGCATATTACCCTGCCGCTAATTTCTATTATGAGTGGGATAAGGATATGACCAAAGCATTGAATGCTGCTACCAAAGCCACTGAAGTGAACCAGAATGGCTTCTGGATCTTCCTCTTGAAAGCTAAAATTCAGCGCGATATGGGTGATAAAGTAGGTGCGAAAGCAAGTGCTGAAAAATGTATCGAACTGGCTACTACCGCTAAGAACGATGAATACGTGAAACTGGGATCTGAGTTGATAAAAAAATTATAATACGATACACACTTCATAAAAAAGAGGCTGCCTTTTGAGACAGCCTCTTTTTTTTAATTATATCTAAGTTTTATGGACCGCAGATTTTTGATGATGATTATGATTGACACTGATAACATATCATCATAACCCATCGTAAAAAATCCGAGTTCCGTCAGTACCCTAGATGGTTCATTAAATTTGAATCAAATTATGCTTTCGTTTCCGCCATATCCGGAATAGCTTCGGCTTTATACGCTCCTGCATCCAATTTGGCTTTTGTTTCACTGAATGCCTTTAGTGTCTCCTCAATATCCTGATCAGTGTGTGCCGCCGTTGGAATCAAGCGGTAAATAATATGACCTTTCGGAATAACAGGATATACCACGATTGAACAGAAAATATGATAGTTCTCTCTCAAATCCATCACCATCGCTGTTGCTTCTTCTACCCCACCTTTCATATACACGGGCGTTACCGGTGTGTCTGTTTTGCCAATATCAAATCCTCTTTCTTTTAATCCATTCTGTAATTTCATCGCGTTGCTCCATAACTTTTCTTTCAGTTCAGGCATATTACGCAACATTTCCAAACGCTTCAGATTACCAATTACAATCGGCATTGGCAAACTCTTAGCAAAAATCTGAGACCGGATATTGTATCGGATAAAATCAATGATGATTTTGGGTCCGGCCATAAACGCTCCAATAGATGCCATTGATTTTGCGAAAGTTGAAAAATAAAGATCAATATCATCCTGACAACCCTGCTCTTCTCCGGCGCCTGCACCTGTTTTACCCAATGTGCCAAAACCATGTGCATCATCTACCAATAAACGGAAATCATATTTTTTCTTTAACGCTGCAATCTCTTTCAATTTTCCCTGATCACCTGCCATACCAAAAACACCTTCTGTAATCACGAGAATACCACCGGTCTTTTGTTTTTCAATCAGTGCAGTAGCACGCTGTAATTGCTTTTCAAAATCTTCCAGATCATTGTGCTTAAATACATAACGATGTCCGGGATGTAAACGTAATCCGTCTATAATACACGCATGACTTTCTGCGTCATATACAATCACATCATGACGACCACAGATAGCATCAATGGCGCTCATGATACCCTGGTATCCAAAGTTCATCAGAATAGCATCTTCTTTGGATTCAAATGCTGCCAGCTCTCTTTCCAGTTGCTCATGGAAATTACTGTTACCACTCATCATACGAGCACCCATGGGCAATGCCAGACCATACTGTTGGGAAGCCTCCGCATCTGTCTTACGAATTTCAGGGTGATTGGCAAGTCCGAGGTAATTATTCAAACTCCAAACAATCATTTCTTTTCCTCTGAATATCATTCTGCTACCAATCTCACCTTCCAGCTTAGGGAAAGCAAAATATCCATGTGCACGCTCACGGTGCTGACCTATTGGGCCGTAATTCTTAACCAGTTTCTCAAAGATGTCTGCCATATTATCAAATTATTACTTTGGTTCAAAATTTGCGCAAAACTAATCTTTTCGGCTTGAAGGGGCAAGCGCATTTATTCACCTTATCCTATCTTCACCCCTGCTTTACATCAAAGAAACTCAAAATGAAGAAGAATTTGCTATGGGCCTTCTGCCTGAACCTCCTGATTTTACAAGCTTTTTCTCAAAAAAGTCAACCACAAACTACCTCAAAAGCCGTTGCCAGACCGAAGTTGGTGGTTGGACTCATGGTAGATCAGATGCGTTGGGACTACCTCTATAGGTATCAAAACCGTTATGGTCAGGGAGGATTCAATCGTTTATTGAATCAAGGTTTTAGTTGTGAGAACACTTTTATTCCCTATACGCCTACCGCTACCGGTTGCGGACATGCCAGCGTGTATTCAGGAACTGTTCCAGCCATCAATGGAATTACCGGTAATAATTGGTGGGATACCAAATTGCAGCGCAGTGTGTATTGTGTAGAAGATAAATCAGTAAGAACAGTGGGCTCAGATAGCAGAGACGGAGAAATGAGTCCAAGAAATATGGTGAGCAATACCGTCACTGATGAATTGAGATTGGCCACCAATTTCCGAAGTAAAGTCATTGGCATCTCTATTAAAGACCGAGGTGCTATTCTTCCCGCCGGACATTCAGCGAATGCTGCTTATTGGTATGATGAATCAAAAGGAATTTTTATTAGCAGCACTTATTACATGAAAGACTTACCGCAATGGGTAAAAGATTTCAATGCAAGAAAACTTCCGGATACGTATTACAAAGAAGGATGGAAAACATTATACCCCATTGATACCTACACACAAAGTAGTGCAGATGCGAAAGATTATGAACGTACTGAAATCGGTCCAAAAAATAGTTTCCCCTATGATATGAGTGGCTTTATTGGTAAAGACTATTATAAACTTCCATTCCTGCCACAAGCAGCCTCCTATACTTTTGAAATGGCGAAAGCCGCTGCCATACATGAACAGTTAGGAAAAAATAAAGAGACGGATTTCCTTGCTGTAAGTATTTCTTCTCCAGATTATGCTGGACACAGTTTTGGTCCTAACTCAATTGAAATCGAGGATACTTATCTGCGTCTGGATAAAGACGTTGAACAGTTTCTGAATTTTTTAGATGCTCAGGTAGGCAAAGGAAACTATTTATTATTTCTGACTGCAGATCATGGAGCAGCACATGTTCCTGACTTCTTAAAAGAAAATAATTTGCCCGGAGGTTCCATCCCATTAGGTAGCTTGGTAAGAAAAGTAAATGGTTTGGCAGAAAATAAATTCAAAATAAAAAATGCAATCATCAATTCTACTTATTACAATCTAGCTCTCAATCATAAGCAGATTGATTCATTAGGAATTGATCATGAAGAACTCAAATCATTTCTTATTCATGAACTTGAAAAAGAGGAAGGCATTTATCGGGTGATAGATAAAGAAGAATTAGGAGAATCAAATTTACAACAAACTATTCGTGAAAGATTGATCAATGGATACTATCCCTATCGAAGTGCTGATTTACAAGTGATTCCTAAACCCAATTGGTTCAAAGATAACCCCAAAGGAACCGATCATAGTGTGTGGAATCCGTATGATGCTCATATTCCATTACTCTGGTATGGATGGAACATTAAACCCGGCAAAAGTTATCAGGAAAGATACATGACAGATATTGCCGTAACACTCGCGGCAATGCTCAATATTCAAATGCCCAATGGTGCAGTTGGTAAAGTGATTGAGGAAATCATGAATAAAAAATAACGATTCCAAGAATTTCAAGAATAAGGTTTCAAGAGACAAGAAATATAAAAAAGAGGCTGTATCAAAATCCGATACAGCCTCTTTCTTTTACTATGGACTATAGACCATAAGTCATGAACTATAAGCCATCACAGACAGCTTATTTTTCTAAATAGTAGTATCAGATAGAAACAGGAAGTGTAATACTGAAGCTGGTGCCTTTTCCTGTATCGCTTTTCACATCTATAGAGGCATGCATTGCTTCTGCAAATTCTTTAGCAAGCAATAAGCCTAAACCACTACCCTTTTCTTTATGGGTGCCTTCCCGACTATGTCGTTTAGCAGGATTGAATAATTGTTGTTGAATTTCTATGGGTATCCCACATCCGGTATCGGACACTATAATGGATATGAGATTTTTGTTTTCATTGGGCTGAATATGTATTGTAATGGTTCCTTCGCTGGTAAATTTATTCGCATTGCTAATAATATTGCGTAAAATAAATCGCAATGTATTTTCATCTGCCATTACTTCCGCCTCTATTGGCACCAGATTTTGGAACTGATTTTTTTTCAGTTGTACCATAGGAGAAAGATTCTTTATTATTCTCTCCACTACGGAAGAGATGTTCACTGATGAAATAGATAGTTTACCTTTCTTTAATAACATACTTCCCCAATCCACAAGGTTGGTGAGCATGTCTAAAGTGCCATCCAGTTGCTTATCCAGCATGTCAAATAATTGAACTGTTTCAGTCTCACTTAAACTTTTAGCTTTTGTTAGTTCAATCATTGTTTTTAAAGATGTCACTGGCCCACGCACATCATGTGCTATGATGGATATAATTTTACTTTGAACTGATTTAGATTCTTCTAATTGCTGTTTTTGCTCTTCAATCAGTTTATTTCGTGCTTCTGCCTCTTTGTTACGAAGTCTCAACTCAAACAATTTGACTACCTGATTACCGAGTGTTTTTAAAGTCAATTCCTGCTCAGCTGTTAAAATGCGAGGTACCCTATCAATGACACATAAGGTTCCCAGCTTATATCCTGATGGACTCACCAAAGGATATCCTGCATAAAAACGAATATTTGGATCTCCCAATACCAATGGATTGTCAAAAAAACGGTGATCTTCCAAAGCATCATTCACAATCATGATTGCCTCATCTTGTAAAATGGCATGACCACAAAATGAAGTATCGCGGGGTGCTTCTCTATTTTCCAAACCAACCTTAGCCTTGAAAAATTGATTATTAAAGTCTAACAAGGTAATAGTAGACATGGGTGTTTTACAAATAGCAGAAGCTAACTGTACAATCTGATCAAAATCTTCTTCATATTGTGTATACAAGACTTCGTAGCGTATCAGTTCCTGTAACCTTTCCTGCTCATTTACAGGGATAGGGGCTGCAATCATAGATTAGGGATTAGGGGGTAGAAAGACTTATGGATTTTGCTCATAGCCATAATCTCTCTCTACCTTGCAAATTCGTGTTTTATAGTACTTATACCAAATATCTCTTCCCTTTTCTTGTGCAATGATATGTTCAGCATTGGCTTTCCAATTTTGGATATCATCCAGACTTTCCCAATATGAGACGGTGATGCCTAATCCATTTCGTACAGACTCATAACCTAAACAACCTTTTTGTGACAATGCCAGCTCAGCCATTCGCTGCGCCATTTCCTCATATCCTTCCGTGTTGGAAGTAAGTTCATTGGTGAAGATCACAGCATAATAAGGAGGTGTTGGAGTAACTGCTATCATAAGTATTTCAAAGTATCTTTAGTAAACTCATTTACCACATTGCCTGTATTCAAAGTAGACGCAGGCTCAAACAACATCACCCATACTTCTTCGTCGGCATTGGGTCTGTGTTCAACTCCTTTGGGAACAATCAGAAAGTCTCCTTGATTCAATTCAACATGGCGGTCACGAAATTCCATTACAAAACCTCCTTTGACCACATAAAACAACTCATCCTCATGCTCATGGTGATGCCAGGTAAAAGCTCCTTTGAATTTTACAAGCTTTACTTCTTGTCCATTCAAAGCTCCCACCACTGCCGGATTCCAGTACCCATTTATCTGTGCAAACTTTTCAATGACATTCACTTTATTCATGAGGCTGTTGTTTGGATTCTTCTAAAAAATGATGATGTAATTGTAATACTTGTGGAATCAACAAATGTTGATCATCATTGATGATCACATAATCACATAAACGCATTTTTACCTCTTCTTGAATCTGTCTTTTCATTCTGTTCAGCACTTCTTCTCTACTAATACCATCACGTTGCATCACGCGATTAATCCTCATATGCTGTGGAGCATATACACCAATGATATAATCCATTCCTTCGGCAGAACCTGACTCAAAAAATAAAGCAGCTTCTTTGATGGTGTAAGGACTCTTTTGTCGGGAAGCCCATTCCTCTCCTGCCTTAATGGTTGCTGGATGAATGATGGCATTCAATTTCTCCAGTTGTGTAGGATCCTTGAATACAATATCAGCAATCCATTTTCGGTTCAGTTGTCCATTTTGATAAGACGCATCCCCAAATAATTCAATCACTGCATTTTTCAAAGCGGCATCTGTTTGCATGATATTTTTAGCATAACTGTCTGCATCAAAGACCGGAATATCCAGTACTTTAAAAATACTTGACACAGTAGATTTACCACTGCCAATGCCACCTGTAACGCCAATCTTTAGCATAAAAAAATAAGGTCCGGAACGATGGTTCCAGACCTTGAATTTAGTTGAATTTCAGTTGAAATTATTTTTTATCGGTGGCTTTATTCAAAGCGGCACTCCATTCCATACTAACCGAAGATTTTTCGATCTTTAAATAGCTGCCCGGACTTACTTCCAGTTGAATGGTTCCGTCTTCATTGATCTTATTGATCACACCGTGAATACCGGCGATAGTAACAATTTTATCGCCTTTCTGCATATTATCAACGAACTTCTTTTGCTCTTTTGCTTTTTTAGCTTGTGGACGAATCATGAATAACCAAAATACAAGGATGATGGCTCCCATCATGACCAATTGAACCATACCTCCGCCCTGCTGTCCATTAGCGGCAAGTAATACTGAATTGAGATAAAACATTGCGATTTATTTAAGTGATAAAAGATATTAGTTGACTTTAACTTCCTTTACATTTCCTGTAAAGATAAGGTTGTGTTCGTTTCCATTAGAGGTATTCGTATGTACCACCACATTTTTATGAACATTACCTGCTGTAGAACGGTTGGTATCAAATTCAGCTGTTACCTCTCCGGTAGCTCCCGGGGCCACTGCTTCCTTAGTATAACTTGGCACCGTACAACCACAACCAGCCCTTACATTGGTAATAAACAAAGGTTTCTGACCGGTGTTCTTGAATTTAAATTGTAATCTAATTTTTTCGCCTTGTGTGATGGTGCCAAAATTAACAACAGAATCCAACCATTGTATTGTTGTAAAGTTGGCCGTATCCGCTAGATGAGAATCAGCAGATGGAGTAGTTTTATCGGGTCCAGCACAAGATAAAAGCAAAATACCGGCAACAAAAAAGAACAGAAATGAAACTCTTTTCATAGCGATCCTATTTCTTGTAACTAATTTTTTGAATTTTACCGCCATCAGTTAACTCTTTATGAATATTATCCAGGATACCATTCACAAATTGTCCGCTTTGTTGTGTGCTGTACTCTTTAGCCAAATCAATGTATTCGTTGATGGTGACTTTAGTAGGAATGGTTTCGAAATACAACAACTCACAAACACCCATTCTCATCAAAATCATATCCAGTTGTGCAATCCTTTCTGCATCCCAGTTTTTCAATTTGGGTTTAATGAGATCGGTAGCAATCTCTTTTTTCTCAATACTGGTAAGTAACAATGATTTAGCAAACTGCCATTTTTCCTGACTTACCATCTCTTGCATGTTATAGCTGGATGGTTTTTGGAAATAATTTAGTACCAATTGTTCCATCATCTCGGCATCATCATCCCAATTATTAAAATGTTCTTCTACATGACTGATAAAAGATTCATTGGGAAGCATCAGATGCGTAAATATAATCTTGATGATCTCTTTCTCTTTTGCCTTTTCTCTACCTGGAACACTAATGTATTCCTGGTACTGCGTTAATGCCGTTAATTCGGTATATGTTTTACGGACTAGATCTTGATCTAACAGTTTAGAGGGTGTGTGAATTTCAAGTGCTTTTTGAAAAGTAGCACTCTCGAGCATCGCCCATAATAACTCATTACCCGCAATCTTGGTATTGATATTTAGATCTGCTGAACTGGGCAGATTTTTAGATGCTCCTTTTACGGCATGCGTTTCCGCATAACGAGCTACTTCTGTAATAAAATAAAGCAGGTAAACAAACAGGGCTGTTGTTTGATCGAATTGCTTTTTGAGTTCGATCTCAGGTTTTTGTCTTGTTACACTCGTCTCTGCTGCTTCCATCATGTAAAGCAGTTGCATCACTTTCACACGAATATTTCTTCTACTGATCATCTGGTAAGAACTTGTTGGGAAGCGGCAAAGATATTAATTAATAAGACCCGTTCAAAATGAAAAACCCATCCGGGAACGGACGGGTCTAACCTTGATACAACCTATGATGAATAACCCTTTCGGATTATGGCTCAACGATATCAGCCCTCATTGGCAGTAAAACACTACCAATAGTGTTGACATCAGCATCGCTTACATTGTTCTTCTTCAATGCTGCTACTAGGTCATTTACCAATGCATTGAAGTGCACATCTTTAATACCTAATCCAACGTGAGCCGCTTTCATAGATAAACCGGTATACTTTTCAGGTCCGCCTACTGCTTCCCCAATCTGATTTACCAAGTGCATTTTGAGATCATCCACACGTTCTTGTGATCTAGCCGTGTTAGCAAAAAAGCCGTTAATGACATTATCAGCTACCACAATACCGATAAAATCATCTACTACTTTTTTGATACCGGCATTACTGCCCAATCGCTTGTACAGTTCACTTCCGGTATTAGCCGGAGGTGCATCATCTTTTTTACATGCAGTGAACAGCATGGCTGCACAGAGTGCAAGGGCCGACATACGTACGAGGCTCTTTTTCATTGCTATTTGATTTAATTGGTTAAAGATTTAAGTGATTATTTGCGCACATTTAGGGCATAGGTGATTTTACGAAATGCATTCAAGTTCACCGGACATTCGGCTCTATTACTGATGGGTGCTCTTTCACGGATAGAAGTGTTGTAAGCAGCCATGGTTTCAATCATACTGCTTCTATTGGTCTCACGTGGATCGAAAGTGATGCAGAGGGTCTGGCTATTTCTGCTGATGACATTGGAATATACCCCCTCCTGACTGGCAAGGAAACGATCAACAGCAGCTGAATCTTTTTCAGTAAAGTTTTCAGGCAGTGTCATCACCACGATTTGGGTGGGATTTTCCATGTACACCCTTTCTCCCAGACTCGGTGTATTCCAGTTCGCGTAAATAAAAAGACTGGCAAAAAGTACGAGGCAGGTAATCAATAATCCTTTGGCAATTTTCTTGATCATTTTCATAATCTGACGGTTTGATGACATTTACGGGAACGGGAAAGGATTGGATTGGATAGGAATCAGGATTTTTAAAAAATCCTTGGGGGAATGAAAATTTGACACCGCTAACCGGAAACTTAGTGCATCTTTGCCGCCCGTTCTGACAGAGAAAGACGTTCCAGACCTTAAAAACAAGCCAAAACTGAAATTTTGACCTGTTACCAGCCAATGGCATAATTCTCGCTGAAAGGGTAAAAGATTTTAAACCTTATAAATTAAAACCAATAACGTATGGCTAAGAAATTAAGCATTACTCCAGTTGCGGGTACTAAGAACAGAGTAATTGTCAAGCCTTCGGCTGCTGAAGAAAAAACGGCTGGCGGTATCATAATTCCAGATACTGCTAAAGAAAAACCTCAAAGAGGTACTATTGTTGCAGTTAGCCCATCCGATGAAGATGGTAAGAATCCTGTTGTAAAAGTCGGTGATACGGTATTGTATGGCAAATACGCCGGTACTGAAATTCAAGTTGAAGGTGGTGATTACCTAATTATGCGTGAAAGCGATATTCTAGCAATCGTATAATTATTTATTTATTAGTTCCATTTTCAAATTTTCAAATTTTCAAATTCTTATAAAACATGGCAAAACAAATATTCTTCGACATCGAAGCAAGAAATAAAATGAAGAAGGGTGTTGATACCCTTGCAAATGCAGTAAAAGTTACCCTCGGACCCAAAGGTCGCAACGTGGTAATTGAGAAAAAATTCGGTGCCCCTTCTGTAACAAAAGATGGTGTTACTGTAGCAAAAGAAATTGAACTGGAAGATGCTATTGAGAACATGGGTGCTCAAATGGTAAAAGAAGTAGCATCAAAAACTGCAGATATTGCAGGTGATGGTACCACTACCGCTACTGTTCTTGCTCAAGCTATTATCGGTGAAGGTTTGAAAAACGTTGCTGCTGGTGCTAATCCAATGGATTTGAAGCGTGGCATTGATAAGGCAGTTGCAAAAGTTGTAGAGAACTTGAAATCACAATCTCAGGCTGTTGGTAACGACACCAAGAAGATTGAGCAAGTAGCTACTATTTCCGCAAATAGCGATAGCGAGATCGGAAAACTGATCGCTACTGCCATGGCTAAAGTAGGTAAAGAAGGTGTGATCACAGTTGAAGAAGCGAAAGGTACAGATACTACTGTAGATGTGGTTGAAGGTATGCAGTTCGATCGTGGCTATATCTCTCCATACTTTGTAACCAATAGCGAGAAGATGGAAGCTGAATTACAGAATCCATACATCCTGATCTATGATAAGAAGATCAGCGCTATGAAAGATATCCTCCATATTTTGGAGAAAGTAGCTCAAAGTGGACGTCCATTGTTGATCATTGCTGAAGACCTAGAAGGTGAAGCACTGGCAACACTGGTTGTTAATAAATTGCGTGGCACCCTGAAAGTGGCTGCTGTAAAAGCACCAGGTTTCGGCGATCGTAGAAAAGAAATGTTGACTGATATTGCTATCCTCACTGCAGGTACTGTAGTAAGCGAAGAGCAAGGTTTTAAACTGGAGAATGCTGACATCTCTTATTTAGGTCAGGCAGCTTCTGTAACCATTGATAAAGACAACACAACCATCGTTGGTGGAAAAGGTAAAAAAGCTGATATCGTTGCACGTGTAAATCAGATCAAAGCTCAGATTGAGAATACCACTTCTGATTACGATCGTGAAAAATTACAAGAGCGTTTGGCAAAACTGAGTGGTGGTGTAGCGGTATTGTACGTAGGTGCTGCTACTGAAGTTGAAATGAAAGAGAAGAAAGACCGTGTAGATGATGCATTACATGCTACTCGCGCTGCTGTGGAAGAAGGTATTGTTCCAGGTGGTGGTGTTGCTTATATCCGTTCAGTAGAAGCATTGGAAAAACTGAAAGGCGCTAACGAAGATGAGCAAACCGGTATCCAGATCGTGAAAAGAGCGATTGAAGAGCCACTGCGTCAGATCGTTGCTAACAGCGGTATCGAAGGTTCAATCGTAGTACAGAAAATCAAAGAAGGTAAAGCAGACTTTGGTTTCAATGCTCGCACTGAAGTATTCGAAAACCTCCTGAAAGCAGGTGTTATTGATCCAACAAAGGTTAGCCGTGTAGCATTGGAAAATGCAGCTTCTATTGCAGCGATGCTGTTGACCACAGAATGTGTGATCGCAGATAAGCCAAAGCCTGAAGCACCACATAGCCATGCAGGTGCACCTGATATGGGTGGTATGGGTTATTAATCAATTAGCGCGAAAGCGTAAGAATACAGGTCCCCGTTCGATTTCGAGCGGGGATTTTTTATGATTGGATGTCTTTACTAACCAATGCCACTCCCCTTGCCAATAAATATTGAGCTGATCCATACGTCAACATCACAGCAACATATAAGTTGTGGTATAAAAAGTGAAAGCGATTCAATACTAAAATGGTATTCGATAGTATAAACACCAGTATCCCAATGAAGAAATACCATCCCGTTTTATGTAATTGCGGATGTTGGGTGGTATTCATCGCTAAAGCAGCTGTAATCGCTACAAACACCATATAGATCAAAACAGGCAGTTGGAACTGTTTCAATTTCTCGCCTAGGAATCCGTACACAAAATAGCCGATCACACTGAGAACCAATACAACCAATAAAGGTCTCATCAATTGATGCAGGTATATCTTCTGTAATTGCAAAAAGAAGATACATAAGAAGAACAGATTCACGATATAAGAAATCATACCCGGTAAAAAGAGAAGATCATTGATGATGACAAGTAACATATCACCGATGAATGCAAATAAGATAGCAACTAAGTAAAAAAAGTTAATCCCCACCAATACCTCTTCTTTCCTTCTGGTAAACAGATAGACCAATAATGACGGTATCAGTAATAACTTACTAATGCCTACAAATGGAAGATGTAAAACATGAAATAAGCAATGAATAAAAAGTATGACCCAGAATACAATTAGAATGTTTCTCCGTATCCACTCCATAAATCAAGATTAAAGCTATAATAGCAATCTAATCCATTCTGATCAAATTATTCTGAGAACTCAGCTGTTTTTTGAAAACCTCTGGTAATAAAGAACTGTGCCAATCCATACGTTAGCATCACCAATACCTCAATAACAATATGTTGCATCTTAAACATATTCACGGCAAGCAACGCATCACTGAGAACAAATAAAAGCGCTCCGGGTATAAAAGTATAAAGTGAAAGTGTTTGAATTTTTACATTGGTACGTGTATGAATGGCCAATGATGCCATGAGGCTGATAAAGACCATATACAGCAGTATCGGTAATAAATAGCTTCCTAAGTCATCTTTCAAGTAAAAAAATACCAATAAACCGAACAACAATAGCCCCAAAAGCGGAAATACAAAATAGGAACGGTCTTTAGGTGTTACCTGCTTAATCTTGAGAAACGTAAAGCTGTAACAAACATGTGTCATTACAAATGCGATCATACCCGAAAGGAAAAAGGCAGGCTCATCACCCAATAATAAGATATCTCCTATCCAAGAGAACAGTAAAGCGATCAAGGGTAGATAACCCAGTACACGAAGTGATCGATTGATCAATAAATGAATCATGAGTAAAGGAACCAATATTATTTTGGTAGTATTCCTTATCTGTGTCATTTCTACTTGAATGCTTAGGCAATGCATTAACAAAACCAACAGAAAGATCACCAATAACATTTTCCTTTTACTCATGCTAAATCTTTTTTAAAACTCAATTGAACCGCATCTTCAAAGCGATGTGGGGCATAATTTAATTCACGAATAGCTTTATCAATGAATAACCCTGATTTTTTGGCCCTCCTCACCGGCTCCGGAAATGTATCCGATGTTACCGATTCAATCAGGTCAACATTCAAATCTAAGACCTTTGCAACAGTTATCGCCATATCATAAGGCGATAAAATGTCTTTTCCCGCTATATGATAGATACCTGTCTTTTTAAAGGTAAGAATAGTAGTAATAGCATCGCAAAGGTCTTGAACATAAGTAGGTGTTCTTAGCTGATCAGCCACTACCTTAATTTTTTCTCCATTCAACAGCTTTTGTTGTACCCACTGAATAAAAGAAGGTCTACCCAAGGGTAATATAGAACCGTAAATAAATACGGGTCGAACAATTGAAGCTGCCAGCTCGGTCTGAAGAATCAATTTTTCAGCCATCAACTTACTTTCTCCATAAAAATTCAAAGGTGAAGCTGAGTCGTCTTCCCGATGGGGACCATTCTCACCGAAAATAAAATCTGTTGACAAATGAATAAAGTGTACAGGGAAATGTCGACTGGCTTCTAATAAATAACGGGTTACTTCGACATTGTTTTTTAAGCATTCATCACGTTGTGTTTCACAAATGTCCGGTTTGCTCATGGCTGCAGTATGAATGACTACATCCGGCGAAACTTGTTCAAATATCTTCAAAAGTGAACGAACGCTTGTTAGTTCGATAGAATGGTATGCTAACTTATCCAATAATGGTAATCGGCTTTCTCCTCTTCCCAAAGCATGTACATCAAACCCTTTCTGAACAAGGGATAGACAAAGATGCATACCCGTAAAACCATTGGCACCGGTGATCAGGATTTTCATGTGACAAGATTACTAAAATGTAATTAGATATACGGATGGACAATTAGCCTCAAATGCTTATTTTTGAGACTCTGTGTAATTGATACACAATTTGTATGTAATTGTCTGTCAATAACATCTAACGCTAAACGTCGAACTGCAAAAACAAAATGGCTGAAAAAAAAGTAACCAAGATCGGTGTTCTGACTTCTGGGGGTGATTCTCCGGGTATGAACGCTGCAGTAAGGGCTGTTGTAAGAACGGGTATCTATCATGGCATGGAAGTATATGGTATCATGAGGGGGTATAGTGGCATGATTGAAGATGATATTTTCAAAATGGATTCACGCTCTGTTGCGAATATTATTCAGCGGGGCGGAACCATTCTCAAGACTGCCAGAAGTAAGGAATTTTTTGAAAAAGAAGGTCGTCAAAAAGCCTATGAGAACTTGAAAAAAAGAGGGATCAACGGCTTGGTGATCATTGGAGGAGACGGCAGCTTTAGAGGTGCTCAAAAATTCAGTAATGAATTTGATATCCCTTGCATTGGTTTACCCGGCACTATCGATAAAGACATTGCCGGCAGTGATTTTACCATTGGTTTTGATACGGCTGTTAATACCGCCGTTGAAGCCATCGATAAAATTCGCGACACTGCTGATGCACATGACCGTCTTTTTATTGTGGAAGTAATGGGTAGAGATGCCGGTTATATTGCCCTGCATAGCGGTATAGCCACCGGCGCCGAAAATATTCTGATTCCTGAGACCAAAACAGATATCAACGAATTGATCGCTTCTTTATCAGAAAAAGAGAAAAGAAAAAAACTCGTCAACCTAATCGTTGTTGCAGAAGGCGATGATTTTGGGGGCGGTAATGAAGTAGCAGCTGTAATTAAAGAGCGACTGCCCAATGCAGATACCCGTGTTTGTATTTTGGGACATATTCAACGTGGTGGCTCTCCTACTTGCTTAGACAGATTAATCGCCAGTAGAATGGGTTATCATGCGGTTGAAAGCTTAATGTTGGGACGCTACAATGTGATGGTGGGTATTCTCAATAATAAAATGAATTATATACCACTCGACAACGCAATCAAAGCAAAGCAAAAAATATCCGAAGACTGGTTAAAGATCGTTAAGATCCTTGCCAGTTAACAAGTGACCCTATACTTGCGGATGTGTACAGATCTTAAACTCAAAACACACTCAAACAGATGTCAAAGAATCTCGAAAAGTACCTCCACAAAAACATGGACAAAGAAGCTGGTCTCGCCCACGTGAACCACAAGACCAAGATCGTGGCGACTGTTGGTCCGGCCTGCGACAGCTATGAACAGTTATTAGAACTGGTCAAAGCCGGCGTCAATGTTTTTCGTCTGAATTTCTCTCATGGTAGTCATGAAGACAAACAAAGAATCATTGAACACATTCGTAACATCAATAAAACCCAACCGTATAACATCTCTATTTTAGGTGATCTGCAAGGTCCAAAACTGCGGGTGGGTGAAATAGAGAACAATGCACTCGAAGTAAAAGTGGGCGATATTCTGACTTTTACAAATGAAAAGTGTATTGGGAATCTGGAGAAGATTTATGTTTCTTACCCCAATCTTGCGGGTGATGTAACCGTAGGAAACATTATTTTAATTGATGATGGTAAATTAGAAGTAAAGGTTGTTAATATTGAGAAGAATGGGGATGTAAAAGTAGTTGTCACTTTAGGTGGTATTCTGTCCTCCAAAAAAGGGATCAACCTACCTGATACCAAGATCTCTTTACCGGCATTAACAGAAAAAGATCTGATTGATCTTGACTTCATCATCGAACAACAATTAGACTGGGTAGCACTGAGTTTTGTACGTAGTGTGAAAGATATTGTGATCCTGAGAAGTAAGCTAACAGAGAAGAAAAGCAAGACCAAGATCATCGCCAAGATCGAGAAACCGGAAGCATTGGTTAATATTCGTGATATCATTATTGAAAGTGACGGCATCATGGTAGCACGTGGCGATTTGGGTGTAGAACTTCCGGTTGAACAAATTCCGTTGATCCAGAAAGAATTGATCCGTAAGTGTATTCACCGTGCAAAACCAGTGATTGTAGCTACGCAGATGATGGAAAGTATGATTGATAGGGTAAAGCCAAACAGAAGTGAGATCACCGATGTGGCGAATGCGGTATTGGAAGGCGCAGATGCAGTGATGCTCAGCGGTGAAACTGCAGCAGGTAATCACCCGGCATTGGTGGTGGAGACCATGCGTAAAATCATTCTGGAAGTAGAGAAAAAAGAATACCGTTACAATCGTTCAGAAGACTTGAAACCGCAACCACACTCTCCTTCTTTTCACAGTGATGCGATATGCTATAACGCATGTAAAATATCAGAAGATGTATCTGCTCAAGCATTGGTAGGCATGACTCAAAGTGGTTATACTGCATTTATGCTCAGCAGTTATCGCCCTTCTTCCCCACTGTATATCTTCACAAAGGAAAAATCATTGGTGAATCAGTTGAGTCTGAGCTGGGGCGTTCGTGCATTTTATTATGCAGAAGAAGATAGCTTAGATGATATCATCTTTGATCAAATCAATATTTTAAAAGAAAGAGGATTTCTACGACCAGGAGATGTTATCGTTAATACCGGAAGTACGCCTGTGGAGCAGCATCTTCCCACCAATATCATTAAGTTGACCAAAGTGGTATAACCTATTTCAAATCATTTTATTTACAGTGAAAAGATTCCTCAACGGGAATCTTTTTTTATATTGTAGGTTATAAAATATTCACTGCTGCCATGAAGAAAATACTTATACTATTATTGATATGGATCCCCGTTGTAGGCTTTGCACAACAAAACGATTCTACATGGATCGTGAACAACTATACCAAAAAGGAAATCTATATCACCATGCGTGATGGTATTAAGTTGTTCACCACCGTTTATATGCCCAAAGATCTTTCAGAAAAACATCCAATTCTGTTAACGAGAACACCCTATTCCTGCGCCCCGTACGGAGAAGATAAATTTTCAGCATTCTGGAATAGTCCAAGAACTTACTTCATGAAAGAAAACTACATCTATGTACAACAAGATGTACGAGGAAGATGGATGAGTGAGGGGATATTTGAAGATATTCGTCCATACAATCCCAATAAAAAAGGTACTGAAACAGACGAAGCCAGTGACACCTACGATACCATTGATTGGTTGGTGAAAAATTTACAAAATAACAATGGAAATGTAGGTGTATTCGGTATCTCCTATCCTGGTTTTTATTCCACCATGGCAGCCCTGAGTAATCATCCTGCGTTAAAGGCAGTGAGTCCACAAGCTCCCGTAACAGAATGGTTTTTGGGTGATGATTTTCACCACAATGGCGCTTTTATGTTAATGGATGGATTTGCTTTTTATTCAGGATTTGGTAAACCCAGACCTACACCCACTACTATTGGGGCAAAAGGATTTGATTTTCCTACCAAAGACAATTATGCTTTTTATTTAAGAACAGGTGCGCTCACCAATTTCACCAAATTGATGGGCGACAGTATCAAATTCTGGAAAGACCTGATGAGTCATCCAAATTATGATGCCTGGTGGAAAGCCAGGGATGCACGTGCAAATGTGCAACTCATTTCGCCCAATATCGCCACATTGGTGGTGGGGGGATTATACGATGCGGAAGACTGTTATGGTGCATGGAATCTTTATAAAGCCATTGAAAAGAAGACCAAGAATAGCAATAAAATTGTGATGGGGCCTTGGTACCACGGACAATGGGCAAGATCAGACGGCTCTTTTTTGGGGAATGTTCAATGGGGAAGTAATACAACAGAATGGTATGGTAAGAATGTTGAGCTTCCTTTCTTTAACTACTATTTGAAACAAAAAGGAAACATCGATCAATTACAGGAAGCCACCATTTTTTTCTCCGGTGCTAATGAGTGGAAACACTTGCCCAAATGGCCTGTAGATGAAGTTAAATATGAAAGTTATGCACTAAGGAAAGGAGGATATTTATCAAAGATTATTCCTTTGATTGCGCCGTTAAGCAGTTGGGAAGAATATATCAGTGATCCTGCAAAGCCTGTTCCTTATACAGAAGATATTCACTTTGGTAGGACACGTGAATACATGACGGATGATCAGCGTTTTGCTGCCCGAAGACCTGATGTATTGGTGTTTCAAACTGAACCACTTGAAAATGATCTCACACTCGCAGGTCCGATAACAGCAGATCTGATGGTGGCCATTACTGGTACTGATGCGGATTTTGTGGTGAAACTCATTGATGTGTTTCCAGATAATTTCACTTACGAAAAAGACAATGGATATGTCATGAATGGATACCAAATGCTGGTCCGAGGTGAAGTGATGCGCGGCAAATTCAGGAACAGTTTTGAAAAACCGGAACCATTTGTTCCCAATAAACCCACCCGTGTAAAATATGAATTACCGGACGTGGCACACACATTCAAAAAAGGACATCGCCTGATGATTCAGGTGCAAAGCAGTTGGTTCCCGTTGGTAGATCGAAATCCACAACAATTCATGGACATCTACCAGGCCAAGGATAGTGATTTTAAAAAGGCAACCATACGGATCTATCATAACGATTCAAAAATCATTTTACCTATTTTAAAATAATTAGCTATCATCAATTACTCATCAGAAAAGATCCGATAATTGCACAAAATGGCTCTACAATGAGCATATAACTAAATAATAACGCTAAAAATATGCAGGTTTTTGCGTTTTTAGAATTATCGGTGTATTTTCGTCTAACTCAAATTTTATGTCAGCCATGGTTGATTCTTTTGAAAAAATACCTGTCAAAATCCACACTAGTTCGAAGGAAGGTTCTAAGTATGTAGCTACAGAAATTGCCCGACTGATTCGTGAAAAACAGCAAGCCGGACAGAAATGTGTATTAGGATTGGCTACCGGTTCTACTCCTATTAGCCTGTATGCAGAACTGGTAAGGATGCACAAACAAGATGGGTTAAGTTTTGCGAATGTGATTACATTCAATTTGGATGAATACTATCCAATCGAAAAAGACGCTTTTCAAAGTTATTGGAGTTTCATGCACAGACACCTGTTCAGCCATGTTGATATTGCTCCGGAAAATATTCACCTACCGAACGGATTATGGCCAAAAGAAGAGATCAAAAAATATTGTGCGGAGTATGACCAAATGATTGAAGATGCAGGTGGTATTGATCTGCAAATACTGGGAATTGGTAACAATGGACATATTGGTTTTAATGAACCGGGGTCCAGTATTTTTTCAAAAACAAGACTGGTTAATTTAGATAACAGTACGCGTATTGCCAATGCGTACGAGTTTCAGAATATTTCTAAAGTGCCCCGACTAGCAGTCACCATGGGCATTAGCACCATCCTCAAAGCGAAAAGAATTTTGTTGATGGGATGGGGCATGAAAGGAAAGATCATTGCCCGTTCTGTGGAAGGTGATGTTACAGAACAAGTACCGGCAAGTATTCTGCAACAGCATCCGGATTGCACGTTCGTTATCGATGAAGCTGCATCTACAGAGTTAACTAGAATTAAGTCTCCATGGCTTACCGGTGAATGTGAATGGACACCCAAAATGATCAAAAGAGCGGTGATTCATCTGGCATTGAAACTCAATAAATCTGTACTCAGTCTCACAGAGCATGATTACAATGAAAATGGTTTATCTGATCTCATCGTTGAGAAAGGAGAAGCTTATGAAGTAAATCTGCAGGTATTTTATATGTTGCGTGATAGCTTAACCGGATGGCCGGGCGGAAAAGCCAATGCAGTGATTCCTGCACATCCGGAAAGAAGCACACCTTACCCTAAAAAATGTTTGATCTTCTCTCCTCACCCAGATGATGATATTATCAGCATGGGTGGAACATTTATGCGCTTGCATGATCAAGGGCATGAAGTACATGTAGCTTATCAAACCAGTGGTAATATTGCTGTAGCGGATGAGTTTGTTACCCGTTTTATCGATTTTGCTGTTGGATTTGAAGACATGTTTGGTATTGATAACCAAAAAAGTCAGGATATTTTGCAAGCAGCGAGAAGTTTCATTGCATCCAAACAAAAGAACCAACGAGACACTGCTGAAATACGCGCTATTAAAGGATTGATTCGTCGCTGTGAAGCCAAAGCCACCTGCCGATATGTTGGGTTGACAGATGATCGTTGTCACTTTATGAACCTGCCTTTTTATGAAACGGGAACCGTAGAAAAGAATCCGATGGGTGAAGCTGACATTCAAATTACGATGGAGCTCCTCAAGAAAATTCAACCACAACAGATCTACTGCGCTGGTGATCTTGCTGATCCACATGGCACCCATAAAGTTTGTCTGGATATTATTTTTGAAAGCCTCCGTAGATTAAAAGAAGCTGGAGAGCCTTGGATCAAAGATTGTTGGGTATGGTTATACAAAGGCGCTTGGCAGGAATGGGATATTGCTGAAATTGAAATGGCCATACCGATGAGCCCTGATCAGGTGATGAAAAAGAGATTCGGCATTTTCATCCATCAGTCGCAAAAAGATATGGTACCCTTCCAGGGCAGTGATAGTCGTGAATTCTGGCAAAGAGCTGAAGACCGGAATGCTAATACCGCCAATTTATATGCCGCTTTGGGAATGACCAAATATGCAGCAATGGAAGCTTTCGTACGCTGGCATTACTAGACTAACATTAAACGAAAAGTCCGTTATAAAAACCACAGAGTTGCTCGGAGTTTGGCGCAGAGTTACACGATGTTTTAATATTTCACTCCGTGCAACTCTGCGCCAAACTCTGTGTTATCTCTGTGGTAAATATCTTCTATTGCTTTTATATTTGCGGCATGCAGAAGGAGATAACAGGTTTTACGGGTGTGATCGCAGAATGGCAGGATATTTTTTCTACGAATAAAACGTTTCGTAGGAAAATCATCACTACTGTTATCATTCTGGTCATCGTTGTTCTGTCACTTCCCTCCTTTTTTGCTCATATCGAAGAAAGAAAAGGTGCATACTTGCATGATCTGATTTTACAGCATATTCCGGCGGCGGATGTTTCTTTATTGACATTCCTGATTATTTGGTCGGTGAGCGGTTTGGTCATTGTACGATGTATCCAAAGACCATCTTTTGCCTTATTGATGCTGATGTCATTTACCCTGCTTTGTTTGGCGAGAATGGTGAGTATTACAATGGTGCCGCTAGATCCTCCTGATGGACTCATTAAACTCAATGATCCACTAACCAGTTTGGTGTACGGAGGAAAAGATAAATTCATTACAAAAGATCTTTTCTTTTCGGGTCACACTTCGAATATGTTCATCATGTATTTATGTCTTGAAAAAAGATCCGATAAAATATTCGCTTTGATAGCGTCCCTGTTAGTAGCCATCTTGGTACTCATCCAGCATGTGCATTATACAGTGGATGTATTGTTTGCATTTATATTCACCTACATTATTTACAGGATCGGAAAATTAACGGCTACACACTAGAAAGCTTCTCCCAACTGGAAATAAAGACCACGGTTCATGCCTTTTCCCAAACCGTAATCGATTCGAAGATTTAATTTTTCAGATTTATTGAGTGCATACCTGATACCACCCCCTACTGAATATTTAAGGTTACGAAGATTAAGTCCGTCGATTCGATGTGCCACATTTCCAAAACCGGCAAAAGCAACCAATCCAAAACGTTTATATATCTCTTTACGGTATTCACCTTGAACGGCATATTGTTGATTGTCCCGAAATCGTCCATGGTAATAACCGCGCATAATATTATCACCCCCAAATGCAGCCTGGCTCCTCAATGGAACCTGAGAGCCAATATTTCCAAAAAACCAAGCCTGTGCAGCAAATACTGCATGTTTACCCGCAGGAATGTATTTTCTGAGATCAGCGACCAGATTAGTAAAACTATATTGTGATGCAGTAACCGAACTAAAATGATTAAAATACAATTGAGCAAATAAACCCTTCTCCGGCCAGAAAGCATGATTTCTGGAATCATAGGTCAAACTAAGTCCCAAACCTGAAACATGATAGTTGGTACGTCCGTACACATTTTGCTGATCAAATAAACCACCGGCTTGATACTGGATATCCCACACACGTTGATACTCATATAAAAAACCGCCAAAAAGACGCGGTGCTATTTTTTTCATGAAATGGAGGTAGAGATATGCTTGCTTAAACTCATAATCTTCCTCATCAATATCTTTACTATTCTTTCCCATCCCCCAGAATTTATCCGGAAATGAGCTAAAGGAGATTTGCTCATTTAAAATCCAATTTTCATTTCGCAGGTATTGGGTTCCTTTCACGGAAGCCACCAATTGCTTTCGAAGTGAATAAATGGCCCCCAATTGAATGCTAGAGGTACGGGAAAGGCTATCGTCTTTATAGGGGCGAAAGGTATAGGAAGCTGCTCCACCTGCTGCCCAACTGGTTTCTATGGAGCGGGTCATAGCCGGAAATGCCACAAACTTGTTCTTTTTTGCTTTACTACTATCCTGAGCATTTAATGTGGAAAAACAAGCGAGAACCATTAAAATAATGGATAAGAACCTGATAATTCGTGTCATATAAATGCAAAATAAGCCGTTGAACCTTTATATATCAAAAAACTACACCTAAATTGCTTATTTTTGCTTGTTTCAAAAGTGTAATGATTTTACAATATTGTAATAAATAATTAACATTACAGACACATATAAAACTGAACCGGATCAGAATGAAAAAATGGGAAAGTCATTTTAAGCTTGGCGATACGGTAACCCCCGAGCAACTGGATTTTTTTGATGAGCATGGCGTAATCGTGTTCCGTAATTTTCTGGACAAGGAAAAGGTAACCACTTATATCAGCGAATTACAGCGACTGGAGAAACAGTGGTTGGATGAGAAAAAGGATAAGATCAATGGTATACCGCTCAAGTTCGGAAAAGACGAACATGGCAATTTGACCATTCAGCGTCTCTGCTTTAGCTCATTATTTAGTGACCCACTTCATGCATTACTCAGTGACGATCGCTTAAAAGCACTAACGGCTTTTTTACATCCATATGAGGGACGTATTGCTGAGAATGAGAAAGACGGACTGGTGATCAACAATTATATCAATACCCCTAATAGTACTTTTACCCAAATGGGATGGCATACGGATAGTCCGCGCGACCTGTTCATGGGACAAAAGATCATGCCGATGTTGAATGTGGGTATTCACTTAGACACTTGCTTGTTTGAAAATGGAGGCTTACGTGTGTTACCCGGTACGCACAAACAAGGCATGTTTAAACTGCTTTTTGGAAAGAAATATTTTATTGACAACAACGATGATTCTCGTGAAGTTGGCTTTGATATTTTCTCTGGTGATCTTTCTGTACACGATGGTCGTTTATGGCATCGTGTAAAGCAATCTCCTAAGTTTGGGGAAGAAAGTCGCAGAAGAGTGATGTATGTACCGATTGTAACCGGTAAGTACAAGCCTAAAGATGCAAACAGTAAAACACCTTTCTATCATCGTTTTACAGGGAAAGTACATCACTAATTGATTAGAACATATATCTTTAAAAGGTCAACTCGGGTTGACCTTTTTTATTCAATTCAGGGAACATGAAACATGCATTGATCACAGGTGCCAGTAAGGGAATTGGCAGAGCCATTGCGCAGGAATTAGCTGCACGTGGCGTTCATGTAGTATTGGTGGCCAGAGACCGTTTTTTATTGGAAGAATTGGCGGCTGAATTAACAGCGACTCACAAAATAGACGCCCGCTATTTTGCAGTAGATCTCGCCAGTGCAGATGCCATAGCACAACTCTATCATTGGATTTCAGAACAGCAAATACAAATTCATATACTTGTAAACAATGCCGGATATGGATTGAGTGGTCGTTTTGAATCCTACACAGCAGCGGAACATGAGGAAATGATGCGGGTGAATATGAACGTACCGGTTGCATTGACATCGGTTCTTTTACCTCAATTAAAACTCAATCAGCCTTCCTATATACTCAATATTGTGAGTTCAGCAGCCTACCAGTCGGTGCCCGGACTCAGTACTTATGCAGCGAGTAAAGCGTTTATGCTGAGTTTTAGTCGCGGATTGCGTTATGAATTGAGGAAACAAGGCGTTTCGGTAACAGCGGTGAGTCCGGGTTCCACCGATACAGGTTTTGCAACAAGAGCTAAGGTTGGACAAAAAGGGTTAAAAGCGGCAGAAAAAGTGAATATGACTCCGGAAGCAGTTGCGAAGATTGCGGTGAAAGCAATGTATGGTAAAAAAGCAGAAGTGATCACCGGTTTTATCAATCAATTGGGTGCTTTTCTGGTATGGCTTTTGCCAAAAAAATTGGCAGAAAAAACGGCTGCGGGGATTTATGAATTGGATTGATTTTTAGAAAAAAGGTCAATCCCTTTTTGAAAATATTCTCACAATTCTTATATTTGCAGCCCGTTAAGGGAATCTCCTTTAAAGGAATGGCTTTGAGCTCAATCCGCCTCAGGCGGAAGCATCAGACGCCGAATGTTTTGAATAGGCTTCACAGCTCAATCCGCCTTAGGCGGAAGCATCAGACGCCGAATGTTTTGAATAGGCTGCGTAGCTCAACTGAATAGAGCATCTGACTACGGATCAGAAGGTTTTAGGTTTGAATCCTAACGCGGTCACAGAAAGAAAGGGTTAACTAGAAATAGTTAACTCTTTTTTTATGCCCCCTACTAAAACAAAAGCCATGTATTACACTTACGTCTTACAATCACAACAGAAGAATATCTTGTACAAAGGGTCTACTTCGAATCTTGAGTTAAGAATTATTCAACATAATGATGGACTCGTGGCATTTACTAAAAAATACAGACCATGGGTTCTCCTATACCATGAAACATTTTCAACCAGAAGTGAGGCTATGGCTAGAGAGAAATTTTTTAAATCTGGTAAGGGACGTGAATGGTTAAAACAAATCATCGATAAATCTGTACAGCTCAATCCGCCTCAGGCGGAAGCATCCCGACTATGTCGGGAAGGTTTTAGGTTTTCCGCCGCGACGGATAACGTGGTCACTTTAAAAGAAAAGATCAGCAAATGCTGGTCTTTTTTAATGCCCTAAACGCACTGGTATTACAAAGTAAAAAGGGTTCGTCATCACTGACGAACCCTTAGTGTATCATTTGAGGGGTTACAAATGACTATCGTTTGATCTTGAGTAGCTGTACCACTCTTCTTCTATTACCTTGAATGAACTCGGCAAAGTAAGTTCCTGATTGATAGTTGTGACCTACTTCAACAGTTGCGTTTGAACCCAGTTTCATCCTGTTGTCTACTACCCTTCCCAATACATCCACTACTCTCATATTAACCGGAGCATCATATTTGCTTTCAAGTTTCAATGTAAAGTAGGTTGCACTTGGATTTGGCATCACAGTTACTTTCAGATCTTCATTCGTACTCGCTTTTGATTCACCTTCCACTACTGCTTTTGAAATCAGTGCATTTGCAACCGTTGTTGGTACAGGCTCTGCACATGGCGTCATTGCACAGGTTCCAAGTCTGTCACCGTCATGTTTGCCAATATGCGTAGCTACTGCATTCACACTGATCTCCAATGTCTGTGGATTGTTTGGATTACCCGGAGGTACATGACAGATGTACACTTTAGCCGGACTACCCTTCAATCCTGTTCCAGGTACTCTGATATCTTTCACACAGATCGTAATACTGCAGGTTGAAGTACATCCAAAGTTATTGGTAACAGTAACTGTGAATGTATAGTTACCCGGTGCTGTTGGTGTGAATACTGGAGCTGCAGCAGTTGTACTACTCAACATTTGTGTTGCAGTACCACTCCACTGGTAAGTATAACTACTACCTCCGGTTGCTGCCACATTCAATACCGTACTCTGCGCACCATAACCCAGATAGAGATTATTCGGATTACCACCGGTAAACACATTGCTGGTTGGTGCCGAAGTAATAGAACAGCTTGGCAATTGTCCAACTACTGTTACAATAGCTGATCTAGTGTTCGTATTGCCATTCACATCCGTAACAGTGAGTATTACAGTATTGCTACCGATATTATTACAGTTGAAATTAGCAGGTGAAACAGTCATGGTAGCAATTCCACAATTGTCAAATGAACCGTTATTTACCTGAGCCGCTGTAACAGATGCAGCACCATTTACTAATGTAACCGTAACAGGTTGGGTAATCACAGTTGGAAGTATATTATCCTGTACAGTGACTGTTGCATTTGCAGAAGCACTATTTCCGTGTATATCTGTTACTGTTAACAATACGGTGTTCTCTCCTACATTACTACAGTTGAAATTTATTTTATCCAATACTATACTTGCAATTGCACAGTTATCAGTTGATCCATTATTGATCTGCGACGTAGTAATCGAAGCCTGTCCGTTCGCACCCAACTGAACAACGATATTGTTTGTCTTCACCACCGGCAACTCGGTATCATTCACTACAACTGTTTGAGTTGTAGTTGCATCATTACCATGTATGTCTGTGACTTTCCAAGTAATTGTTGTTGTACCTACTGGATATTCAGCGCTTAATGATGCATTATCACTACGTACACCCACAACAGAAGCAATATCACAATTATCTGCGGTGATTGGTTGTGCGATTGTAATACTTGCACCACACTTACCCGCATCATTGTTAACGTTTACGTTTGTTACACTGATGGTTGGTTTTTCATTGTCAACAATGACAACAGTCTGTGTTGCAGTGGATTTATTTCCATGAATATCCGTTACAGTCCATATTACCGTAGTAGTACCTACCGGGAATATACCTGTGATTGGAGCATCATTTGTAACAGATGCTACACCACAATTATCACTTGTAACAGGTGCACCCAATGTTACAGTTCCTGTACAAAGTCCGGCTGTATTATTGCCCTGAACATCTGCAGGTGCTGTAATGGTTGGGTTTTGATTGTCCACAACTGTTACAGTAAATGAACAGCTTGAACTTCCTACTGCATTGGTTGCAGTAGCTACAACAGTTGTTGTTCCTACAGGGAAGCTTGCACCAGATACTACTGGATTTCCATTGATAGTATAAGTTATAGTAGATGCCGGAAAACCTACTGTTTCTGTTGCAGCGAAATTCACATTGGCTGCACATGTACCAGCAGCTGCGTTCACGGTAATATTAGCCGGACAACTAATTACAGGTGCCACTCCTACTACCGTTACGGTAAATGAACACTCCGTAAATAATCCTGCCGCATCGGTAACACGATAAGTTACTGTTGTGGTACCGATTGGGAAAGTGGATCCGCTGGCAAGACCTGCAGTTCTTTCGGTTGTTGCACCACCACAATTATCTGTACCTACAGGTGTCGTATAATTTACGACTGCACCGGCGGCACTAGTAGCAGTGACATTGATATTTGCAGGACAACTGATCACCGGTGGTTGTACATCACGTACTGTGACTGTAAAGCTGCAAGTACTTTCATTGCCTGATTCATCTCGAGCAATAAACGTATTGGTGGTAACACCCACAGGGAATACAGAACCCGATGGTAAGCCCGCAGTTTGGGTAATCGTAATTTTTGGTGTAGACATGCTTGTTCCATCTACCCATTTCCATCCTCCATAATTCTGCGAAGCATTGCCTGGTTCAATATATTTCGAATCACTAAGATCCTGATATCCCCCTACCCATGCAATACCAGAAGGGGCAACAAAACTGTTTTCAGCCTGTGTATTAATCGAAACCAGATCGCCGCCAATGGATTGTGCAGATACACGGGCATTGATCCAAGTAGCTGTACTGGTAGATACATAGTAAGTATGTCCACCAAACTCTCCAATTCTTGTATAGCCAGGGAAGCTTGTAGTAATGATCGTATTAAATTCTACGATCCATTTATTAAGCGTTGTGTTCTGCAAATCATCCCAGGTACCATCGGTATATAACTGCAGGTAATCCTGCAAAGCACCCTGGAATTGATTGGGCTCACCACCACGGAAAGAGGTAAAGGGTATAATACCGCAGTTATCCGTAGCATTAGGAGAGGTAAAGGTAACCACAGCACCACAGGTGTTGGTTGTCGCATTTACAACAATCGGAGCAGGACAAGTAACTATTGGTCCTGTTACATCTTTCTTCTCAATAGTAATCGTACAAGTACTTTCATTGCCTGATGCATCTCTAACCGTGAAGGTCACAATCATGCTACCCTTATTATTGACCTCTGAGCCTGCTGCAGGACTTTGTGTGATCACTAAAGAACCTGTAGGTGTACAATTATCGCTCACTGTAAGCAGACTTCTGTAATCAGGTAAAGTTGCTTTACAGTTTGCGTCCAGATCAATTGTTTGATTTGGAGGACATGTAATGCTTGGTTTAACAGCATCAGCAATGGTTACTGTTATCGCATTCGATAGTGCTGAAGTACACCCAGATGAAATTCTAGTGGCAGTGTACGTACCGGAAACTGTTGCATTATACGTTCTGGTACTCGTTGTAGAAGTCACTGCTACCCCATCTCTAAACCATTGGTAATTTGCTAAAGCAACTGGTGCAGTCAAGGTAACCGTATTACCCGGACAAACATTGGTACCCCCAGCCGGTCCGGTAATGGTTGGTGGAATGGTAGAAACAACCCTAACTGTAACGGTAGAAATACCCCCACATTCATTTTTGTAAGTGATCGTAGTAGTTCCTTCACTCAATGCTGTTACCAAGCCTGTATTAGCATGAATGGTAGCAATGTTGGTATTACTGCTGCTCCATAAACCTCCAGCAATGGCATTTGATAAAGTACTGGTATTTCCAATTCCACAGATAGTGGTAGTACCAGTAATAGGTGCTGTAGGTGTACTGAAACTGGTACAAGTACCTGTATTGGTAGAACCTGATGCCACCCAATTCGAATTGGCACCTGTTAATGCAAAACCACTGAGTACTCCATGACGGTTATTACCACTCAGGTCTGTCAAACTTGTTTCAGTTGAATTATTGGCACCTACAATACCCTGATTGAAACGATAATATTGTTGTAATCCGTTTTGTCCAGTAGGATTCAGTTCACAGTTTTTATTATTGTTAATTTCTTCTAAACATAGTGCTCGACTCCATATCCTTACTTCGTCAATGGTCATGTCTGCAAAACGGAAGTTGGTATGTCTTGGGTCTTTGCCAATCTGCATGATGGAATTTGGATTATTAAGAATACCTGTACTAACACCAGTTTCTGTCTTCTTCAATACACCATCTACATAGAATTTAATACCAAACTCACTCGCCACACCAACATAATGATGCCAGCCTCCCGCTATGATAGGTACGGTTGCCCTTCTCCAGGTTCCGGCATCATTCACATAAAAGTCAAGATTCGTACCGCCAAGATCCGGATGCATCAACCATACATCAGTACCCATACCATCCACATTCAATGAAGACTGACCCATTATAGAACCTTGAGCCAGTTTACCCGTAGGTGTATTCATCCAGAACTCAACCGTTATTTCTTTGTTGAAAGCTCTAAACGGATTACTGATCGTTACATGATCATCCACACCATCTGTTTTTAATGCAGTAGCAGGGGTTGACAATACAGTTACATTTACAGAAGCAGTATTGGTGCAACCGGGTCCGGCATCAGTACCTGTTACTGTATAAGTACCATTGGCCGCAGCAGTTACATTATTAATTACAGGGTTTTGCAATGAGCTTGTAAATCCATTCGGTCCAGACCAGCTATAATTAGTTGTACCGTTTGCAGATAACTGCAAGGTATTTCCTAAAACTACAGGACTGTTACTGCTTGCTGTAACGCTTGGTGTAGGATTCACTGTAACAGTTCTAGATGCTTGTGATGTACATCCAGCAGTATTTGTTAGCGTGACTGAATAAGTTGTAGTAACAGTAGGTGATACAGGAATTGCAAATGTAGTAGCACCTGTATTCCATGCATAAGTAGTTCCCCCACCTCCGCCAGTTGCTATTAACGTAGTAGAACCTCCGGAGCAAATGGTATTCGTACCGGATATTGCCGCAGTTGGTGCCGCATTGACTGTAACTGTACTAGAAGCTTGATTCGTACATCCCACTGCATTAGTAGCAGTGACAGTATAAGTTGTTGTTGCTGTTGGAGACACATTAATAGAAGCTGTGGTAGCTCCTGTACTCCATAAGTAAGTCGTTCCAATTGCTCCACTTGCTGTAAGTGTAGTAGTACTGCCTGAACAAATGGTATTTATACCGGATATTGACACGGTTGGTACCGCATTGACTGTAACCGTACTAGATGCCTGAGCCGTACATCCTCCGGCATTAGTAGCAGTAACAGTATAAGTTGTTGTTACTGTCGGAGACACATTGATAGAAGCTGTGGTAGCTCCTGTATTCCATAAGTAGGTGGTTCCTGTTCCTCCACTAGCTGTAAGCGTAGTAGTACTACCAGAACAAATGGTATTCGTACCCGTGATACTAGTTGTAGGTATCGGATTCACAGATAAGTTCATTGATGATACAGCTCCACAACTTGTAGTATATGTAATGGTCGTTACCCCTGCACTAATCGCGTTAACCTGACCTGTTACTTCATTAATTGTTGCTACTCCAGGATTACTACTTAACCATTTCCCTCCAGATTTTGCATTCGATAGAGTAGTACTATTGCCAATACATACATTATTCGACCCAGTGATGGGTGCAGCCGAATTATCATAAAGGGTGTATATTCCTGTACTGGTAAAACCCGAAGCAACCCAGTTAGAATTAGTTCCATATAAGGAGAAATTTTTCAACTCACCGTTTCTATTATTTCCACTTAAATCACGAAGAATGGTTTCTCCTGGATTATTTGCATTAACAAGACCCTGATTAAAGCTATAATAATGTTGTAATCCGGTTTGTACAGCAGGATTAATTTCTACGTTTTTATTATGTCTGATTTCATCTGCACATAATGCACGATTCCAAATACGTACTTCATCTATTGTCATCACTGCATACCTATTCTTCGGGTCATTATTACCAATATTACGAGTGGCATAACGAACATCCTTACCAATATGAAGTACTGCATTATTATTTGATAAAAGCCCAGAAGACAATCCACCTCCAACAGCATCATTGAATTGCTGACCATTAATGGTATAGAAGCTAACCTCATTGCCATCAACATAAAACTTTGTACTACCAGCACTTGATGTTGCCGCATAATGATGCCATGAACCTGCTATAATATTACACTTAGCTGTTTTAAAAGAAGCACCATCACTTACATAAAAAGTCATGGTACCATTCGTTTCAGGATGCATTAACCATACCCAATTTGCATCCACATTATTAGAACCTTGCCCCATTATGGAACCAAATGGCATATTTGCCGAGGGCGCGTACATCCAAAATTCTACTGTGATCTCTTTTTGAAATCCACGAAACGGATTATCTACACTAACATAATTTAATCGACTATTATCACCTGCAGTTTCACTTGGATCAAACTTCAAGGCAGTAGCCGGAGTAAATGTTTCTGCTGAAGTATATTCATAAAATGTATTCTTTGAAGACCCCGTTCCAATGTATCCTTTATTACCAATACTGAAGGCGGCGCCTCCTACTGTAGCCCCGTCAGGATAAACTGCCCTTGAAGTCCAGGTGTCTGAAGCGGGGTTATATTCGTATAAGTTTTGTGCAGCGCCTACTAATCCGGTTAGTCCAACAAAACCTTTATTTCCCAAAACAAAACTAGGTGAACCAAAAGCCCTGTCACCCGCAAAATCTACTTTGGCTGTCCAGCTATCAGTAGCCGGATTATATTCATAAAAACCTTTTTTAATACCGCCAGCATTGTCTGTTCCACCCCCAACATATCCCTTTCCATTAATAGTAAAGCCAAATGCACCAGCAAGATCAAAAGGTCCACGCGCTTTGTTGGTCCATGTATCTGTTTCAGGATCGTACATAGCCACATTTCCTGAACTCCTGCGCGTTAAAGCAAAATTCATATTATCAGCTGAGTAAGAAGCAATACCACCTGTAATAACATACCCCTTTCCATCAATGCTAAAAGCCACTGAGCCATAAAAAAGAGGGCCAGAACTAGCTTTTTGTGTCCACGTGTTAGCAAATGAGTTGTACTCCCATAATGAAGAGGTTGCTGGGTTTTCATCGGCAGCTGAATTACTTCCTCCACCCACATAGGCTTTATTACCCACAACAAAAGCATAGGCCCCACGTCGGGCACCTCCGCCATAATCGGCTTTCTGAGCCCAAGTATCTGTACTAGGATCATATTCCCATATATCACTGAAAGCTGTAGTGGCATTGGCTCCGGTACCTATATACCCTTTATTACCAATATTGAAACCTACGGCATTCAATCGCCCTAACCCGCCAAAATTGGCTTTTTGTGTCCAGCTATCAGGCGTTTGAGCCAATAGCATCGGATGAATAAAACAAAATTGTAAAAGCAGTAAGCTTGCAAATCGTAAAAAGGATTTCATAAAGGGTGTATTTAAGTGGATAGAGATCAATTTTAAATGGCTTTTATTTTTTTCATTTCAGGAATTGTAACTGTGGGTGGCATTTCTCCCTGCCTTATTTTCTGTATCATCAATCTGGCTACCTTACCTGCAGCAATTGTATCCTTAAAACCTTGGTTGCCCTGAAGGGCAGGAATAGATAATTGTTTAATCACAGGTTTTTGATTCACCAGTATTTGAAAGCCCCATGTTTGATTGATGGATGGCACTATACTATAGGTTATGTTTCCGCTCTTCATATTTGAAGGGAACAAGTTGGATTGTGCCCCAACCGATAAGAAAAATCCGAGTAAAATAAACACCGCTACAATTCGTTTCATTTAGTATATTTTATGATAATATGTATACTATGCAAGGGTTGCTGTTTATTGAATGGCTTTTATTCTTGCTTCAAAATACCACCACACTGCCCACATCACTATGATCACAATAGCAATGATGATAGCCAATATCAATTGCCAGGGTTTTCCATTTTCAGGCTTTGTATGATTGGATTTTTTCACTTAGGCATAAATCTACTTTCAAGCAAGCCCTATTTGCAAAAAATAAACGTAGTAAAGCGTTGCAACACGCGTAGCAAAGTGTTACATTCATTGAAAATCAAATCGTTGCGATAAATTCTTCAAGTGAGATATTCGGATAAGAAGCTTCAATTTTTTTTCGTAGGCGATGTATAGAAACCCTTACACTTTCAGCAGATATACCTGTTGCGGCAGCGATCTCTTTATTATCCAATTGAAGTTTGAGGGGTGTAAGCAGCGTTCATTTTCAATTTTTATCATTGATAAAACAAATTCCAATACCAATACCAATCGTCTATAATTACTGCCACTGAAAGCTCGTAGCTCAAAGCCTACATTCTTCATTCAACCGCTAAGGTATCATAGACAATAACTTTTTCCCAAAGATGCGCATACTGTTTAATGAATGCTTGATGTAAAGGATGATCCTGATAGGTTTTTTGTGCAATAAGATCATTAAAGAACATCAATTCTGAAACATCCCAGCTATTGTCTACCACTTCCCTTTTCTCCGTACTAGCCGGAAACCCTATATACAATTGCTGTATCTCAGGTATGGCTGATAGTTTTTGAAGCCCCTCCGACAATTGTTTTCTATCAGTTACAGAACCCGGATTTTTCAGCCAGAAAAAGACCTGATGAATCACTAAAGAAGATGTGTTTACATTGATTATGGGTTGTGCAACAACAGTAGCAGCTGTCGCTAAAATAGAACTAGTAAGAAAAAATCGACGTGAACGCTTACGCATAAAAATAGCTTGAATGATGGCTTATCTGTAAATTTAAGTGATCAGGCTGATCCAAACGGCGTTTTGAAGGAAATTAGAATCAGATTAGAGACTCATCAACTAGCGTTGTTTGTGTAAATTGCCGATTGCTTAAGACTATTATTCTAGTATGGAAGAGAGAAAAATATTGATTATTGAAGATGAAAAAAAGATAGCCACTACCCTCAAAAAAGGGTTGACGGAAAATGGTTATCATGTGGATCTGGCCTTTGACGGATTGATCGGCAAAAGGTTATTTGAGTCAAATAATTATGACTTACTCATTTTAGATATCAATCTACCGGGCATGAATGGTTATGAGTTATGTAAAGCCATTCGAAATACCAACCAGCATATTCCTATTATTATGCTGACGGCTATGAACACTACAGAAGATAAGATTGAAGGATTTGATAATGGCACCGATGATTATATCATCAAACCTTTCGAGTTTAAAGAGTTATTGGTACGTATTCGAGCGTTACTCAAAAGAACCATGAACCAGCAGCTACCAACCGGAAACATCTTAAAAGTAGCAGATCTGGAAATGAATTTGGATACCAAAGAAGTAAAACGTGCCGATCAACCCATCACTCTCACCGCCAAAGAATTTCAGTTATTGGAATATTTTATGCGTAACCGAAATCGGGTACTTTCCAGAGCTGATATCGCGGAAAGAGTTTGGGAAATAGATTTTGATACGCAAACCAATGTCATAGATGTGTATGTAAACTACCTAAGGAATAAAATTGATAAAAAGTTTGATACCAGACTCATCCATACACAGGTTGGTATGGGTTATATCATGAAAGAGAGCTCCTGATGAAAATAAAATACCGTATTACGATTTTATTCACCTTACTGGTAACGTTCATACTCTTTTTTGTATGTGCTTCTATTTATTATTTCTCAGATCTAAACAGAAAACAGGATTTTCAGAGAAGGATACGCAACAGGGCTTTATCTACCATTAGTCTATTGGTAAAAGTAGAAGGTATTGATAGAGAACTATTACAACGAATCGATCAAAATATGCTGATCTCACTTCTAGAAAAAAGTGTGATTGTTTATGATAATAATGATAAAGAAGTATATCGCTTTAGAGATGAAGGCGCCGCTCTCGAGAGGCCAGAAAGAGCAGTACTTAGTTATGCGAGAGAAAATGGCGAATATGTGTATACCAAAGGACATAGAGAGGTAATTGCTGTTAAATACCGTGCCGGTGATCAGGAATATGTATCAGTAGCTGCTGCTTATGATAAGGAGGGGCTTGAAAAAATGAGTGAGCTAAAATTTGTATTGATAGTAAGCTTTATCAGTGGAACATTAATTACCCTTTTATCTGGTCTCATTTTTTCATCCAGACTGGTAGTGCCGATTAAAAAAATCACTAGTGAAGTAAAAGAAATATCTTCTCAAAATCTATCCAGAAGAATTATACTTGATGAAACAAAAGATGAATTGTATGAACTCTCATCTACATTTAATGAACTCCTGACAAGACTCCAACAGTCATTCGAAATACAACGAAGATTCATTGCTAATGCCTCTCATGAACTTTCTACACCACTCACATCCATTTCTAGTCAGTTGGAAATAACCTTACAAAACACCAGAAATGCTGATGAATATAAAACCGTATTACTATCTGTATACGATGATGTGAAAAATTTGAATAGGCTTACCAGAAGTTTATTGGAACTTGCCAAAGCCAGTGGCACTTCAGATGGCATGGAATTATCGCTGGTTCGTATAGATGAGATTCTAATGAAATTACCCGTAGAACTCCGTAAAACCAATGAACAATTCAAAGTAGAACTACATTTCGACACTTTCCCTGATGATGAAGACAAATTACTAGTATTTGGAAATGGCGATCTTTTGGAAAGTGCTATTAAAAATATTACACTCAATGCTTGTAAATATTCAACGGACCATACGGCAAGCGTAGGACTTAACTTCTCCGACAATGAACTTAAAATTGTAGTATCAGATTTAGGTCCGGGCATTAAAGAAGAAGATCAAACACTTGTTTTTCAGCCATTCTATAGAAGCCATACAGCAACAAATTCAGAAGGATTTGGACTAGGCCTTTCTTTGGCATCTAGAATTATTAAGTTGCATAAAGGTGATATTTTATTAACCAATAACAATCCACATGGTAGTGTCTTTACCATTTCATTACCGATTGCACGCAAGTTCCATTTGATCTAAATTTTATAGTTCAGAACAGGTTCATTCTTAAGCATTTACATTCTAATCTTATTTTAATCTTGTCCTAATGAATGCTTAATAGATTGGGATGATATTGCATTCAAAATATTTAAGACTGTTATTATTTGCTCAGGGTTTAGTTTAAAGCCGCTCTTGTCTAAGAGTGGCTTTGTTTTTTATATTCCACAAATTATAATCTACTTCTAATTCAACACTAATTCTCTTTTAAGAGCCAGCTCACATCTTCGTTTTTCACATAAAACTGATTTATGATAACAGTAATCATCCCCGCCTTAAATGAAGAGAAAACGATTGCGAGTGTTGTGAAATATTGTCAATCGAAATCTACTGTTACTGAAATAATAGTGGTAGATGATAAGTCATTTGACAATACAGTAAAATTTGCCAGTGAAGCAGGTGCCAAGGTGATTACCAGTACACGTTTGGGCAAAGGAGCATCTATGCGTGATGGATTGCTCTGTGCAAAAAATGAGATCATAGTTTTTTTGGATGGCGATATCAATCCCTACCCTGAACACATGATCGAACAAATGACTGAACCGATACTGAATGATCAATGCGACTTTATAAAAGCGGCTTTTGCGAGAAATAGCGGTAGGGTTACTGAACTAGTTGCCAAGCCATTACTCAGCATGTTTTTTCCGCGTCTCTCCCACTACTTACAGCCACTTAGTGGCATGATTGCTGGCAAGAAAAAATTCTTTGAAAATATTGAGTTCTTCAATGATTATGGAGTAGACATTGGCATCTTGATTGACATGCATACACAAAATGCCAGAATTGAAGAAGTGTATATTGGATACATTGAAAATGATAGTAAGCCATTACATGAGTTAGGGAAAATGAGTAAAGAAGTAGCCAGTGCCATCATCAAAAAAGCTTTTAGCCAAAATAATAATGCCATATCCATGGAAGAATTTCAATCCATCAATATCATACGCGATCAGATGGAAATGGCATTTTCAGAACAATTAAAAGATGCCAAGAAAATGGTGGTATTGGATATGGATGATACCATCCTGAAAGGAAGGTTTGTAGACAAATTCGCCGAAAGATTTCATGTAACTCAACAATTGGCTGCGATTAGAAGCAGGATGACGGATAGTACCCTTCGCACAAAAGCAATTGCCAAGCTATTCAAAGGGAAACACCTTGGAGAACTCATGGAAACCATTGATAGCATTGATATTATTGCTGATGCCGCTGAAGTAGTAAAGGAACTGCATAAACGTGAATATGTAGTAGGTATCATCACAGACAGCTATGATTTTGTAGCCAATCATATCAGACATAAAATTGGTGCCGATTTCTCACTGGCAAATGAATTAGAATTCTCCAATAGCGTGGCAACAGGAGAAGTAAAAATCCCTTCTTTCTTTTTTTATCATGAAAAAAGCTCTTGTATGCATACCATTTGCAAGTCAAATGCACTCGACCATATTTTAAACAAATACGATATCAGTCATGGAAACTGTATTGCAATGGGCGACAGTGAGAATGATATCTGTATGGTAAAAAAGGCCGGATTTGGCATTGCTTTCCGATCCAAAAATGAATACCTAAAACAAACAGCTGATTTATTAATACAGGAAGAAAAATTTGAACCGCTATTAGCTTATGCAGTTCTATGATATTCTAATCTCCTTTTAATTCAACACTAATAACCACCTAATTCGTCACTATTAGGTTTGAAGTATCATTATGATACCCTATAAAAACATATTAATCCCCATTGATTCGGTGCACCAGGCACAGGTAGCAGCTGAAAAAGCACTAGAACTGTCTGATCCGAGTGAAACTTGCATCCACTTAGTGAGTGTGATACAATTCCAATCATTTTGGCAGCGAATCATTTATACAAAAGCCTACATACAGAAGCAACAATATTTTACAAAAAAGTGTACCATAGCAGAAAGAAAAATAGATGCTATAAAGGCTAAAATTATAGACCGTTCTCCTCATACCATCGTTAAAACAAATATTATTATTGAAACAGCGATGAGTGATCAACTCATCAAGTATGCCATACAACACGATATTGACCTTGTTGTCAATACACACAAATCAACAAGATCCGGATTGAACTGGTTTAAAAAAGATTGGAGTGAAGAACTGGCAAGAAAAGCAAGTGTAGCTGTTCTTACGGTTACAAAAGGATGTTTGAATCATCCGATCAAATCGATTCTTTTACCGGTAAAATCTTTTGTACCAGAAAGAAAAATACAGGTAGCATTAGCCTACGCTAAAAAATTCAATGCGCATATCCATCTGGTAACATTGTTAGATAATAATGACAGTACAGCTAAGATAAAAGTAGATGCATTTTATCTGACTTATAAAATCTTATCTGAATATGGTCATCCCCCCCAATATAAAATACTGCAGGGAGCAGACAGTGATGCTGCTCTTTTGCGGTATGCTGATCAAATCAAAGCGGATATGATATTACTCAATCCTAATAAAAAGAAACGGATTCCCGGAATCATGCGACAAAAAATGACGGATATGCTGAATCCCATTTCCGCCTTACACATTCTGACATTGAAACCCTATTTGAAAAGAACTATCTAAAATGTACATTATGCAGAAGAAATTATGGAATACGGTATGCACACTCATGGCAATAGTACTCACGGCAGGCGCACAAACTGTTGATGAGGGTAAAAAACTATTTGAATATGAAAGATACCGCAGTGCTATTGAAGTGTTGAAAAAGACAGTTATGGCAAATCCACAGGATGTCAATGGCTGGTATTGGTTAACCAGATCGCAGTTGGCAGCTGGTTATAAAGACAGTGCCGAATCATCCATCCAACAAATGCCTGCTGATATTAAGACGCAACCCTTAGGAAAAGTGATCCAAGGAGCTTTCCTACTTCAAAAAGAAGATTCGCTAGCTTCTCTACAACTTTTTATGGAAGCCATTGGTACCAAAAGAAAAAAGGATCCTGCTATTCAGCTGGCAGTTGCCAATGCTATAATTGATGCACCAAAAGGAAATTTATATAGAGCTATCGAATTATTACAGGATGCAGCTGACAGAGACAAAAAGAATACTTGGATATATTTAAGTATTGGAGACGCCTACCGTAAACTATACAATGGATCAGAAGCTGTAAAAGCCTATCAGGAAGCAATTGACGCAGATAGTAGAAACGCAGAAGCTTATTATAAGATCGGTAAGATTTATCAAACACAAAACAATGTAGATGTATTTACCGAATACTACACAAAAGCTATTCAAGCAGATCCTGATTTTGCACCGGTATACTACCCTTTGTATTATTACTATTATTTCAGAGATGTCAATAAAGCTTTAGAATACTTACAGACTTATATCAGTAAAACAGACTACAGCATTGAAAACGAGTACATGCTTACAGACCTGTATTATGTATCCAAAAAGTACAATGAAGCCATTCAAACAGCACAACAGGTATTGCAAAAAGAGGGTGATCAGGTGAAACCTCGCATCTATAAGCTCATGGCATATAGTTATGATGGACTTGAAGACCTGACGAATGCAGAGAAATGGATGAAGGACTATTTTGAAAAGGAAAGTGATACCAACTATGTAGCGAAAGACTTTGATTTAATGGGTAAGATCGTTTCTAAAAAAACAGATAATACTGATGGTGTAATTTGGTATGAAAAAGCCTATCAACTTGAAAAAGATACAACTGCCAAAATGGACTATGTAAAAAAGATCATGGCATTGTATAAAGGTCAAAAAGACTATGCAAAACAAGCAGAATGGAATGGAGAACTATACAAATTAAATGCTCCATTTACCAATGTCGACATCTTTAATTGGGGTGTGGCATATTATAACGCGAAAAATTATCAGATGTCAGATAGTGTATTTGGTATTTATGCTACCAAATATCCTGATCAAACTTTTGGATACTATTGGAGAGCCAGGAGTAATGCAGCAATTGATACCGCCATGGAAATGGGTATCGCGATCCCGCACTATGAAGATATGATTGACGTAGCCTTAAAAGACACGGCTAATACAAACAATAAAAAATGGTTGATTGAAGCATATGGCTATATCGCAGCTTATAAAGTGAACGCGGAAAAGAAATATGATACTGCTTTACAACTTTATGATAAGATACTGGAACTGGATCCCGCTAATAATGATGCAGAAAAGTATAAAGAGATACTGGAAAAGATTATGGCTGAGCAAGCCAAACAAACTCCAAAAGAGACTAAAAGCAGCGATTCAAAAAATAGTTTTTAGTAGGTTTAAGGTTTATAGAGCACATGGCCGGATAATCATCCGGCCTTTTTTCTGTAGAAATGGTACCCTACCTTTATCAGATGAAAATTCAGTTATGGTCGGTAGGTAAGCCACATGATGCCTACGTTAAAGCAGGTATTGATGATTTCTCAAAACGTCTCAACAACTATTTTCCTGTTCAATGGCAGATCATTCCAACGCCTAAGCAATCTGCATCTATGTCAGACCCATTACAGAAGAAAGCAGAAGCTACTGCTATCATGCAATTGCTGGAAAAAGATGATTTTCTGATCTTATTGGATGAACGAGGTAAACAATTCAGTTCTCCGGAGTTAGCAGACATCTTACAAAAAAGAGCTAATGAAAGCACTAAGCGACTCATTTTCTTGATTGGTGGGGCTTTTGGGGTCGATGAAACAATCGCTCATAGAGCCAATCTTGTTTGGAGTCTCTCAAAACTCGTATTCCCACATATGCTAGTCAGGTTAATATTGTCTGAACAACTCTATCGTGCCTGCACGATTTTAAGAAATGAAAAATATCATCATGTTTGAAAACGCTTAAATTGCGTATATGTTTTCAATTACCATCATAATATTGATATTAACCTGTATCGTCTCATTCACTGCTTTTTCGAATCAAAAAGTCATTGACGATTTGATCTTTTATCCTCCAGCCATCACACAAAGAAATCAATGGTATCGCTTTGTTACCAATGGCGTGATTCATGCTGATATTGCCCATTTGGCTTTTAATATGTTCTCTTTTTATCTGTTTGGGAGTTTTGTTGAAAAAGATTTTATATCCCTTTTCAATGAAAATGGCAACATACTATTTCTTGCCATGTATATTACAGCTTTAGCTGTTTGTTTAATACCTACCTATTTTCAACATAAAGACAATTATCATTACCGAAGTCTGGGTGCATCGGGAGCTGTATCTGCTGTTGTATTTGCAGGTATTTTCTTAAATCCCACCATTAAAATCGGACTGATCATTATTCCTCCCATCATTCCCGGTTTCGTATTTGGTCCCTTGTATTTAGTGTTATCAGCTTATATGGCAAAAAGAGGGGGTGACAATATTAATCATTCAGCGCATTTCTGGGGAGCAGTTTGGGGAATCGTATTTGTGATCGTTACCTGTTTACTACTAACAGAATTCAATCCCATCACCCATTTTCTGGTGCAAGTGAGCAACTATTTTTCATAACGAAATAACACTGCTTTTTGCGTAGAAGGTTTGATACGGAAGCGATGGTCGATTCGATAACCAATTACCCAAACGATTCGTCGATCAGACTCTAATACCCATACATTTTCTTTATCTGTCAATGATAATTTTTGATCGATAAAAAAACGACTGAGTTTCTTTTTCTTCATCATTCCCAATGGATAAAAGTAATCACCTGTTTTCCATTTACGAAGTATCAATGGATAGTGAAGTTCAGCGAAATCAATAAGCGCTTCATTTTGGTTAGAATGAATGATAAGATCATCTGTCATTCTTATATGCAGTTTCGCTGATCCAAGATGAATGCTGGTGGTTTCTTTTTCAATGAGAAAAATAGAAGATTCTTTCGCTGCAAGGGGCGATATAATCATGTGATTCCTATTCTTGATCAAGCGATGTGTTGGAGAATACAGCACACTGCCATTATCTGCATCGAATAGTTTAATGGCTTCAAAGGTTTGTGCAGGTGTAAAGCCATAAGATTTCAATAATTCATACGTAACTGTTACCAATGGACTCGCTTTTTTCCATGCGGGTACAGGAATCAATATTTCCTGATTATTGATATGTATCAGCTTTTTGAATTGAACTTGTAATGCCGACTCATACAGTTGATAAGCCTCTCGTAGTCGAACCACCGTATGTTGCAAATTTTCATCTGCGGAAGGATATTGGGTTCGAATCATCGGTAATACCTGATTCCGAAAAAAGTTACGGGTGTAATCATCATGCTGATTTGAAGAATCCTCTACATATTGCAAAGCTTCAGTATTGGCATACAGTTGTAACGCTTGTTTAGTAAAAGAAAGCAGTGGCCTGATCAATGACTGTTCCGGTGTATAAGGATCCATGCCGGTAAGACCTGCCAATCCGGTACCCCTGAACACATTCATCAATACTGTTTCATTATTATCGTCTGCATGATGCGCCGTTACCAGGTATATTTTTTTCGAATGCTGTTGGGAAAGTTCATGACGCAATGTTTCAAACCATTCATACCTAAGTATTCTTGCAGCTTCTTGGGTAGCAAGTTTTTGCTCTGATGCAAATAATTTCGTGTCAAAATGTTTGACTTCCAAAGGGAGTGACCATTGTTCGGCGAGTTGTCGAACAAAAGTTTCATCACGACTACTTTCCTCAGCTCTCAATTGAAAATTGACATGTGCCAGTACCAAATCAAATCCGGAAGATTTTAATAAATGCGTTAGCACCACACTATCAACACCACCACTCACAGCTACGAGTAACTGACAATGTTCGGGAGATATCCACGAAAATCGGGTCTTGAGTATTTGTTGAAATCGTTGGAGCAAACTCATACATTCATCTCCTACCCTTTTTTAACTTCTTTAGCCCAGGTGTCCTTCAAGGTTACCGTTCTATTGAAAACAAGTTTCTCTGTGGTACTGTCTTTATCCAAACAGAAATAGCCTTTGCGAAGGAACTGATATCGGTTGTCACTGGAATCAGCCGCCAGTGCAGGTTCAGCGTACGCATTGTTGATGATTTCCAAAGAGTCTGTATTGATATGATCTTTAAAATCACCTTCTGCATTCCCTACATCTTCTACTTTGAATAAACGATCATACAACCGAACTTCCGCTTTCACAGCGTGACGGGCACTTACCCAATGCAGCGTTCCTTTTACGTTGATACCAGAAGTATCAGAACCACTTTTACTTTCAGGAATATAGGTACAATGCAATTCCGTGATGATCCCGTTAGCATCTTTCACCACTTCATCACAACGAATGATATAGGCGCTTTTTAATCGCACCATTTGTCCGGGCGCGAGTCTGAAATACTTCTTAGGCGCCACTTCCATAAAGTCATCTCGTTCAATATAGAGCTCTTTACTAAACGGAATTTCTCTGTTACCTGCATTAGGATCTTCCGGGTTATTCTCACTCCATAAAACTTCTCCATTACCTTCATAATTGGTGAGGATTACTTTTAATGGATCAAATACCACCATTCTTCTGACTGCAATTTTATTCAGGTGTTCTCGAACACAAAACTCAAGTAACCCTACATCAATCAAATTATCTCTCTTGGCAATACCAATACGATCACAAAACTCGCGTATAGCTTCGGCTGTATATCCCCTTCTGCGCATACCACTGATGGTAGACATGCGTGGATCATCCCAGCCATTCACATATTTCTCATTGACCAATTGTAGCAACTTACGTTTGCTCATGACAGTATAGGTCATATTCAACCGGGCAAATTCATATTGTTTAGAAGGAAATATCTCCAACTGTTCTATGAACCAATCATATAAAGCTCGGTGTGGAATAAATTCCAACGTACAAACAGAATGTGTGATATTTTCAATAGCATCACTTTGTCCATGTGCAAAATCATACATCGGATAAATGCACCACTCATCACCAGTACGATGATGATGTGCATGTTTGATACGATAAATGATCGGATCACGCATGTGCATATTGGGATGTGCCATATCGATCTTTGCACGTAACACTTTTTCTCCATCTTTGAACTGTCCGGCCCGCATGGCTTTGAAGAGTTCCATATTTTCTGCGACTGAGCGATCTCTGAATGGACTATTAGTCCCGGCTTGGGTAGGTGTTCCTTTTTGTTGTGCAATGGCTTCACTGGTACTGTCATCTACATATGCCAGGTCTTTTTCAATTAGTTTGATGGCAAAACCATAGAGTTGCTCGAAATAATCAGATGCATATCTTTCTTCCGCCCAAGTAAAACCCAGCCAGCGGACATCATCTTTGATGCTCTCAACGTATTCAGTATCCTCAGTAACAGGGTTGGTATCATCAAAACGAAGATTGGTTTTACCTCCGTATTTATTCGCTAAACCGAAATTCAGGCAAATACTTTTGGCATGACCAATATGCAGATAGCCATTGGGTTCCGGTGGAAAACGGGTAACGATTGAATGGTATTTACCACTACTTAGATCCGCTTCTACGATCTCTTCAATAAAATTCAAACTCTTTTCTTCAGACATACTACGCTATTAGGGGAACAAAGTTAAGCTTTGTGTGCTATCCTCGTTTGGTCTATTGAAACGATTTAGCCACAGATGCATCTACCCAAGGCGGACGAATCTGTGGCTAAAAATAGATGGTTAGTTGATCTGATACGCTTTCACAAACTGAACGGCAGCTTTCATATCATCATGTAAAACCCGATCCTGCTCATTGAAACTTATCTTTTCTCGAAAAGCTTTTACCATCCGCTCTACTGTTGATCCGCTTTGAAGGGGTCTTCTGAAATCCAATGCCTGCGCCGCACTCATAAGTTCAATAGCCAGTACTTTCTCCACATTTTCAATCACTCGCAGACATTTAGTAGCCGCATTGGCGCCCATACTTACATGGTCTTCCTGATTATTAGAGGATGAGATACTATCCACTGAAGCGGGTGTACAGAGTTGTTTGTTTTCACTCACAATACCTGCGGCGGTGTACTGAGGAATCATAAAGCCGGAATGTAATCCCGGGTTTTTCACCAGAAACAGCGGTAATCCTCTTTGTCCACTAATGAGCTGATAGGTTCTTCTTTCTGCGATGTTGGCGATTTCACTCATGGAAATGGACAAATAATCCAGTGCCAATGCCAGGGGCTGACCATGGAAATTTCCACCACTTAGAATGAGATCATCTTCAGGAAATACATTGGGGTTGTCTGTTACAGAATTGATTTCACGTATAAAAACAGACAATACATGTTCAAAAGCATCTTTGGACGCACCATGTACCTGAGGGATACAACGAAATGAATAAGGATCTTGCACCTGTTGTTTAGCTTGAGCTGCAATGCTGCTATCAGATAAGTATGCTCTTAATTTGGCAGCCGTAGCTACTTGTCCAACATGTGCCCTTACGGCATGTATTTGCTCTTTGAGAGGCTCTGTGGTACAATCAAAAGCATCAAAAGACAATGCACTGATCAGATCAGCCATTTTCAACAGATGTTCTGCTTTTTTAAGGCAAAATAATCCATAGGCACTCATGAATTGAGTGCCGTTGATGAGTGCCAAACCCTCCTTGCTTTGTAATTGAATAGGACTCCAGCCCAATTCATTGAGAGCGGCTGATGATGGCATTTTTTTACCCTTGAAATACACATCTCCGAGTCCAATCAAAGGCAAACTCAAATGACTCAATGGAGCCAAATCACCCGAAGCTCCTAAAGAGCCTTGTGTATAGATTATAGGAAGTACTTCATGATTGTACATCTCCATGAGACGTTTCACGGTGTCGATTTGCACCCCACTATGCCCATAACTCAATGATTTGATCTTGAGCATGAGCATCAGCTTTACAATATCAGCAGGCACTTCTTCTCCCATACCACAGGCATGAGATACCAATAAATTGTATTGCAGTTGTCCGATTTGATCCGCATCGATCTTCACATTTTGGAGAAAGCCAAAACCGGTATTGATACCATAAAATAGTCGGTCTTTTTCCGCCATTTTCCGATCAAGATATTCCCGACAAGCAAGTATCCGCTCATGAGCGTCAAAAGTGATGGAAACATGCTGGTGAAAATCCAGTAAATCCTTGATTTGACTAAAATGAAGCCATTTTCTGTCTAAGGGTAAATAATTATAGCTCATGGAAGCAATCCTTTGCCGCAAAGTAAGGAGTTTTGAGAGAAGCCGAATAGAAAGTCATTTGATTTGATGAACTGATGTTTTTTTCTTTATTTTGCGGCTCTGAAAACTGACCGGTAGTCAGTCCGCCTCAGGCGGAAGCAACTGCTACTTGTTTTGAATATAAATTGGACCGGTAGCTCAGCTGGATAGAGCAACTGCCTTCTAAGCAGTAGGTCATTGGTTCGAATCCAATCCGGTTCACAAAGCCTCACAAATATGTGGGGTTTTTTATTTCACGCTCAATTGGATAGAGCATCCCGACTAAAGTCGGGAAGGTCATTGGTTCGAATCCAATCCGGTTCACTAGCCTCACAAATATGTGGGGTTTTTTATTTCACGCTCAATTGGATAGAGCATCCCGACTAAAGTCGGGAAGGTCATTGGTTCGAATCCAATCCGGTTCACTAGCCTCACAAATATGTGGGGTTTTTTATTTCACGCTCAATTGGATAGAGCATCCCGACTTTAGTCGGGAAGGTCATTGGTTCCCCTTCCTACGTCAGGGCAATCCGGTTCACAAAGCCTCACAAATATGTGGGGCTTTTATTTTACTCAATTGGATAAAACATCCCGATTACTATCGGCAAGGTCCATTGTTCCCCTTACTACGTCAGGGCAACTCGGTTCGTATACAAAGCAAAGAAGCCTAGGAATTACCTTTTGAAAGTTTCGATCTTCTCCAAAGGGCAATTATCAGGCATTATCTCTAACCAAAGTATGCCTTTATCTGTAGGGTATGATAAGATGGGAATGAGATAAAGGGTTGAGAGGTACCGAATAGCTTGTGAATAAAAGGTTGCAGGATAACAAATAGGTAGTGAATGTATAACGCACATGAAACGGACTTATAACGGACTTATAACGCACCGATAACGGAACAATAACCCTATCCCATTCAACTAGCTACGGACTTAAGCCTGGAGCTAGTTGAATCAGGTGATTTAACGAACCCTTGATGGATTCCCTCATAAAGCTTTTGTATTTTACAAAAGCACAACATGTTTAGGTATTTAAAAACCATACAAGCACTCTGTACTTTTTATAAAAGCTATTGCTTCCTCTCGGTCTTGATAACTTTTTTCTGTGTAAGAACATTCTGGCTATATGGTTTTGCCAGTTTCGCAGGTATTTTTTGGTTAAAAATTTTGACATTAGGTATAATCTTTTTCTTTGTGAATCAACTAAAAAAGAAAGAATATTACTACTATCGAAACTTAGGTATTGGAAAAACATTGCTTTGGACTGCTACTCTATTATTTGATTTTGTATTGTTTGTTGTTCTTCTCATCCTAACAAATCAATATTCATGAAGCATGTATTAGAAGCGGATGGGATTCAGTTGGAATTCAATGGAAGAAAAATACTGTCTGATATTTATCTTAAATGCGAAACAGGTAAGATCACAGGATTATTAGGTAGAAATGGACAGGGAAAATCTTGTTTGATGAATATTATCTATGGTAGTTTGGCTTGTGAGAAATCTGTGAGATTTGATCGCATATCTATAAAAGAACCATATAAAAGAACAGACCTTATAAGATACCTGCCTCAATTTCATTATTTACCTAAGTCTTTATCCTTGCACCGCATCTTTACAGATTTCGAATTGGAGTACAGTGCGTTTTCAGGAAGATTTCCTGAGTTTATGGGTAAACAAAAAGATACTATCGGAAGACTATCTGGCGGTGAACGAAGATTAGTGGAAATGTATGTACTTGTAAAATCAAAGTCTCAATTTGTTTTGTTGGATGAACCTTTCACACAATTAAACCCCATTCAAATTGAAAAAGCCAAGCTATTGTTACAGGAAGAAAAAGAAAACAAAGGCTTATTGATTACGGATCATATTTACAGACATGTTCTTGACATTGCCGACACTATTTACACTTTATCACAAGGAAAAACGCATACAACCAAAGATATCACTGATCTAGAAAGATTGGGATATATCAGCTCGTAGGGGTCCGGTTTTACTATATGCAAGCTTTCGATTTAAAATATTGTAGTATCCATTTCAAATAGCTCCGGGCTTAAGCCCGGAGCTATCTAAAAATTATTTCCCTCCATTCGCCCTCAAATCATTCAAACAATTCGCATCTAACTGAGGAATATTGTTATTCAGCATATTCATCAATCCTGTGGTCTCAATGGTATAATACATCAAACAATTGGTATTGGTACAATGTGCACGATTATCGCCGTCTTCATGGGGTGTTACCATAGCGGTTCCATTATTGACCAAACCCAGAATATGTCCGATCTCATGCAACAGCACACCCGACTCCACTTTCACCCTACTCGCTTGGTTGATGCCACCACTATTAGACTGAATGGTTTTACCAAACAAACAAACAGCTGTATTCCGGTAAGCAATGCCTACCACATTGCCTTTATCAAAACTCGCATCTGTGATATAGACATATACAGTTATTCTGTTTCCGTCTGTATATGCTGTACGATTTTTATCGGTAAAAGAAGTAATGTCTGCCACAGATACCACTGCTTTTCCGATCGTAGCTACCGGTTTACTTTGTATAGTGATACCTCCGGGTTTATTGAGCCTTTGCTCTAAAAAACTACGCAGGTTGGCAACTGACTGTTCCTGCAATTGCATACCCGGACCATATTGCAATTCTACCGTTAGTGTAGTGTAGGTATCAGATACCAATAACTCAGTAGCGGATGCTCCCACATTTCTAAGATCATTGACACCTACCGGACCCGATAGAATAACACTGGTCGTTTCTTTTTTACAGGATTGAAACAAAAAAGCAGACAATAGCAGCAGGGATAATAATGGCCTTTTCATTTTTTTTGATTTGACTAAATATTCATTTGAAAAAATGATGCCAAAATTGATCCATCTGAAAAAATGATGTAATAATCCGTCTATTTCAGCCTGTCAGCATACCATGATAAACCAATCATCCTAAAAACCCGCTTATATAAAACAGAAATGATATTTATGTATGAAATTTGGTTAATTTAGGGATGGATATCATGAACAAAATGATACCCTCCCCTGCCTGAAATCCAACTTATGCAACTCTTCAGACAACCAGGTTGTCTGATATAACAGTATGTATCAGAAGAAACACACGATGAAGTATTTGTTAGATTGTTGGTGTCGCAAAACAAAGGCAGTTGGGTCATTGATGGTATTGATGATCTGCATCAGCCATTACTCTTTCGCACAATGTCCTCCGAATATCGGTTTTGAAAAAGGTAATTTCGAGAATTGGGAAACCCTGAAAGGAACCATAGATGGAGGAGGCATTATTTCAATGTCTGCTCAAACACCTGATTTTTTTAATCATATCATACTAAGTGCTGATAAGGATGGGAATTTAAATGATGAGTACGGTGGATTTCCAGTTGTTTGTCCAAATGGAAGTGGCTACTCAGTTAAACTAGGTTCTCCAACCGGAGGAAGAGATGCACATGGGCTTTCTTATACTTTTACAGTTCCAAAAACAAGTGGCGATTATAGCATTATTTATAATTACGCCGTAGTTCTTGAAAATCCAGGAGATCATCAGCCCTTCCAGCAGCCTGTATTTTCAGTAAAAGTTTTTAACGTTACAGATAACAAGTATGTTGATTGTGGATCTTTTCAGTTTGTTGCTGCACCAAACTTACCAGGATTCAAATTGTCAAATGCAGGAAGACCCAATGTCTATTATAAGGACTGGGCACCTATTACTTTGAAACTGCCTGGCTTTGAAGACAAAACGCTTCGTTTGGAGTTTACTATAAATGACTGTACCCTAGGCGGACATTTTGGGTATGCATATATTGATATCAATGAAAACTGTACCACACCCATTACCGGTAATGTGTTTTGCACGGATGTCACCAATTTAACATTGACTGCCCCTTATGGCTTTCAAGGATATCGATGGTTTACAGAGGATTTTTCTACTAAGTTGGGTGAGAAAAATACATTGAAGCTCAATCCTGCACCACTCCCGGGTACAAGACTGGCTTTGGAAATTACCCCCTTCCCTAACCAAGGTTGTTTGGATACTTTGTATACTACCGTTACCAAATCATTAGAACCATTTGTATTCAATGTAATTTCTGATATTGATGCGTGTAGAAAACCGGGCGTTGACCTAACACATCCGGATATTACGAAAGGCAGTACGCCGAATATGAACTATGCCTATTTTGTAGACTTTGACGAATCGGTTTTTATTACCAACCCGAAATCAATCATTTATAGTAGTACGTATTATATCAAGGCCAGTAACAAAGCAGGTTGTACAGATACCAAACCAGTTAATGTCGTCGTTCGTGAGAATCCTATCATTCGTGTTCCAAGTACTATTGCAGAATGTATTCCGAATACCGTTAACCTACTTGATCCTGCTGTGGTGGCCGGCAATAGATCTGATTTGACTTATAGTTTCTGGGAAGATTTGAACGCCACAAAACCATTATCGAATGCGGCCGCTATTACAAAAACCGGCAACTACTATATAAAAGGTACGGATCTATTCAATTGCTCATCAACGGAACCTATTTATGTAACCATTACTCCCCCACCGGTAACAATAGTGAACAATGTAGTAGCCTGTGGATCTTTGGTACTATCATCGGCGAATATTGCTGCGGGAAGCGATCCTTCCGCTACTGTTTCTTATTGGGATGACGCTGCTGGATCTGCTAGCCGATTATCGGACAATTCTCTTATTACTAATACCAGAAACCTTTTTGTAAAAGTAACATCCATTGGTGGGTGTTCTGTGATTCGTCCGGCCAATGTTACGATTCATCCTTATCCTGATTTTACCGTCGTAGATCCACCTACAGTTAAAATACCGAAGACCATTAACTTAATGACAACGGTTCCTTTTAGCCAAAATTGGAGATATACCTACTGGGAAGATAGTGCTGCCACAAAAACTTTATTCAATCCGGAACGAATTCTAAAGTCGGGTAAGTATTTCGTAAAAGCTACCAGTAATGAAGGTTGTACGGTAGTTCAACCCATCAACGTGAACATTGATGATGCTGATATTCTGCCTTCGAATATTTTCTCACCCAATGGAGATGGTATTAATGATTATTGGCTCATCCCATTGATTGAGTATTATCCGGAGTCCACTATTGAAATATTTACTAGAAATGGACAATCCATTTATCGATCCAAAGGCTATACGCGTGTTTGGGATGGTAGATCAAATGAGGGTAGTATTGTTCCGGTGGGCGTGTATTATTACCTGATAAAACCATCGCCCAAATTAAAACCTGTATCCGGCACGGTCACTGTGATTTACTAAAGCGATATCCCTTAAGGATTCTGTATTTTCGCAGCATAAGCACACTGACTTATGGATGTGAAGATAGAAGCGTCATGGAAAGCAGTTCTGAAAAATGAATTTACCAAGCCTTACTTTTTACAGGTTATTACGCACCTGAAAACAGAAAAGGCTACAGGTGCTGCCATCTATCCACCCGGCTCTTTAATTTTCAACGCTTTTTTCACAACACCTTTTGATCAACTAAAAGTAGTAATACTTGGTCAAGATCCTTATCATGGTCCCGGACAAGCACATGGGTTAAGTTTTTCAGTTCCGGAGGGTGTTCCTCCCCCACCTTCATTGGGCAATATTTATAAAGAGCTCAATAAAGATATTGGTATGCCCATTCCCAAAACCGGCGACCTCACAAAATGGGCTACACAAGGGGTATTATTACTCAATGCAGTACTTACTGTAAGAGCCAATGAACCAGCCAGTCATGCCAAAATTGGTTGGATGGATTTTACAGATGCAGTGATTCGAAAAATATCGGATGAAAAAGAAGGCATTGTTTTTTTACTATGGGGAAGATTCGCACAAGAAAAACAAATACTCATTGATGAAACCAAACACCATGTACTTAAAGCAGCTCACCCTTCTCCTTTTAGTGCAGATAAAGGATTTTTCGGCTGTAAACATTTTAGCCGCACCAATGAGTTATTGATGAAACAAGGCCTCTCTCCCATCGACTGGAACTTGTCAACTGAAGCAACACCATCATGAAAAAAAAGAACAATACTCCTTTCTGGAAATTGATAGTAGGTAGAATCATGGCAGCCTGGGCACTGATTCTTTTTATTGTTACCATGCTACCGGCTATTATTTTTTATCTCCCTTGTTTTCTGCTAAATGATCCTGCTAAAGCCAGTTGGCATAGACATGTTTCTCGCGTATGGATGTGGATCTATTTACATTTGATCGGATGTCCGCTGAAAGTAACCGGAAAAGAACATTTTGCCACACCTACCAATTATGTGATTGTTTGTAACCACAACAGTTTGATGGATGTTCCTGTGAGTACGCCATTCATGCCCAGACCTAATAAAACGATTGCTAAAAAGAGCTTTGCCAAGATTCCGCTTTTTGGATGGATCTATACTTTTGGCAGCGTATTGGTAGATCGGAAGAGTGATGAAAGTCGAAGAAAGAGTTATGAAGAAATGAAACGAATGTTAGCCATTGGGTTAGACATGCTCATCTACCCAGAAGGAACGCGAAACAGAACCCATGATCCTTTAAAAAGCTTTTACGACGGCGCTTTCAGACTCGCAGTAGATACCGGAAAACCGGTCCTTCCGGTGATATTACTGCATACCAAAAAAGTATTACCGGCACACTTATTCTTTTACCTGATGCCCCATCATCTTGAGATGCATTTTCTAACACCCGTTTCTACCCAAGGAAAATCAGCCGGTGAACTGAAAGAAGAAATATTTACCATCATGTGGAATTACTATCAGGAACATGCTTGATGTTATCAGAATCCTGAATTAGAAAATACGCGACTTCTATTGATGCGCAGATCACGTAAAATACCTGACTTTGGATTGATGGTAATATTGAAAGAGCGAAATAAACCAATGGGGGTTACATTCACCGATAATTGCCAGCAGTGCATTTCGCGGGTTATGAACATACTGAATTGTTGCAAGCCTCCTTGCGAAATATCATAATACCCATTCCCTCCCATTTTCCATTTATCCGTTAAACTAAAGTCGCCATTGAAGTTGATACTTGAAAAAAGTTGTGTTTCAAACCCTGAGAAATCCTGTTTTAATACACGATTAAAATTGAGAGAATAAGATAAATTCAAACTCCATGGAATATTAAAATCTGTAAACTCAGCAGGATTCGCTCTCGCAAACTGTAATTGTCTTTGTTGTTCCTCGGGTGTCATAAAAGGATCAATCGGTATGTCTCTGTCTTTTTCAGTACTACCATCTTTTGGCTTACTGGCAAAGGAGGTAGATATGGCCAGATTACCACTGGTAATTCTTCCTAATTTTAATTTAGCAGGATCAAATAAAATACGATTTACTCTGTAACCTTGTCTGTCAACATCATAAGGATCCAGGTTCATACCCGCTGTAATATTGATCTTATCAAACAAAGTACTACGTGCATAAATATTAAAATTGCCCAACGCAAAACTATCCGCTAAAAAGTTATAGGATGAATTGAATCCAAAACCATCAATCAATCTTATTTTTTTCGTTGCCTTGCCGGTGCTATCTGATTTGTCTTTGACTTTCATCTCCAACAGATTGTCTACCCCAAATGAAAGTCCACCAAAAGTACCTTCAGAAAAAGCTCCAATAATACCACCCTCAAATTGGGAGAATCGAAGTACTCGTCCGGTAGAATCCACTTGTGTATTATAGAAGTATTTTTTTGCCATATCAGGCCGGTAATTAATGGCCAGACTGGGTCTTACTTCATGTCGAATAGTTCTGCCGCCATCTTTCGACTTCAGATTATAGGTACCAAAAATTCGGGTATTGGCACTGATACCAAATGCCATTTGTCTCGCCGTATAAAATCCGCGCTGTACACTTGTTTCCACTTGTTTTGAAGTGTTGTTCCAGTTCCGGAAAATCCGTTGACCATACCAACGTTCTTCATAGGAAACACTTGGCGCTATGGTAACAGGGCCTAAAGAAGGTAAAGAAAGGGTAATAGGGATATTGTGTTGTGCACCCCATTGTAAAGTGTCGAGCAAGCCTCTGAAATTAAAGGCTGTATCATAAAATGATAATTGATTTTGGAGATTACCACTATACCCGACACCAATTTTTTCATACCACTTGGATTCTCCCACTTGTTCTTTTCGTTGAAACGGATAAAAAGTAACCACGTTGAAATTCACTGTTGGTAAGTTCAGGTTTACCAAACGGGTATTGTTATTCTGGTTGTGGTTGGCATTGACAGAAAGATTGTATTTACCTCTCCAATCTTTTGTATAGTTAACAGATGAACTTAATTGGTTTTGAAAATTCTGTAAAGGACTATTCAATAAATTCTGATTGAAACGCGTGCTACCAAAATTCACGTTACCCGAAAAGCTGGTACCGGGTCTGGCTCTACCATCACGTGTATGCGACCAGTTGATCATGAAAGAACGACTTCTATTAAATTCCTCTTTAGAGATCCCTCCCCGATTCAGTGCTTTGGTATTTTGTATGGTCACATTCAAATTACCCGTGTACGTATAGCGTTTGATATACTTTGAATTAAAGTTGGCCATCCAGCCACCATAGGAATAAATATTGGTTCGGGTGGTCAAATCCATATAATCACTGATGAGAAAATAATAACCCAACCCCTCCAATCCCAATCCAAAATCTTCACTGGCAGTAAAAGCCGGCGCCATTAAACCAGACTGCGGACCGCGGTTGAGTGGAAACAACCCGAATGGAATACCAATGGGCATAGGCACTCCTTCAAATTCAGGGAAAGCAGCACTTGAAATCCCGAGCTTATTATTTACAATTTTCATTTTGCTGGTTCTAAAAGCAAAATGTGGGGTATCTAGGTTACAAGTGGTAAAACGAGCTTTGCTGGCAAAGACCTCGGTTGCACTTATTTTTTTTAGTTTCTGGGCATTGACATAGATCTCTCCCTCCTGAAAAAAAGTATTCTTGGTTAACCCCTTGGCAGTGCGCATATCATAAAAAATGGAATCGCTTACCGATTTCATTTCACCTTGGATAAATTGAGGTTTACTCATGGGGTTACCGGTAGAATCGAGCGAGCCATATGCTTTCACCATTTGCGATTGCTGATCATAGCGGATGGTTGCCGCTTCCATCTGTAGATCTTTGTACTCGGTTTTAGCTTTACCATATAAAAGAAATTCTTTCGTATCAATGATCAGTACTCCTGAATCAGCAGCTGCGTATTTGATCGGTGCGTCTATAGAATCTTTGGAAATTCGAATGGTATCTATTTTAGATATAGAATCAGGTCGCTGTCTTTGGGCAAGACTATCTGATTTCACACCTGTGGTATCTAATTTTTGCTTTCCCGGAACCGTATCTATTCGTTGTTGCGCAAAATTTGTGGGAATGTGCGCAGCAGCATTGGCATGCATAAGAAATGTTAATATGAGCAAATATCCACACGCCACAATAGGAAGCATGGTTTTTGCGTTAATTTTACAGCGTTTGCTCATATTCACTGGACAAAAATAGTGTTTGATGCGTGTAAACCGAACTCTGGTTATAATCCTTTAACGAATTGATATGATGCGTCTTAAATATGCTGCTTTTGTTTTGTTAAGTTTAGGGATCACTTTATTATGTGCATTTACGGGTCCATCAGGTAAACCGCAACAAAAACAGGTACTTAAAAGAATCATTATTGATGCAGGACATGGCGGAGAAGATGTGGGTGCCCGGGGCAGGTATTCTACGGAAAGCCAAATTTCACTGGAAGTATCACTCAAACTGGAAAAGATGCTACAGGCAGCATTACCCGATGTTGATATTGTAATGACCCGTCGTACCGATATCTTCCATTCTGTCATTCAGAAGGCAGAAATAGCCAACCAAGCCAAAGGCGATCTTTTTGTTTGTATACATGTGAATTCAGCTGCCCCCTCTAAGCACAGAGAGTTTGTGGGTTATAAAACCATCACAGTCAAGAGAAAGGGGAAATCTGTTAAACAAAACGTAAAGGATTACAGAACCTGGACAACTCCTAATCCGGCCAAAGGAACTGAGACTTATATTTATGGGGTAGATAAAACAGATGAACGTAAAGCTGTGGCGAGTGAAGGACTAGATGAATACTTGGATAGTGTTTCTATTAAGATATTACAGGCTAGGAAAACCTCTGACGCCAATGACCCTACCAAAACCATGTTGGCGAATATACTCACCCAACAATATTTTCAACGCAGTGCTAAACTAGCGCTTACCATCGAGGAAGAATTCCAAAAAGTGGGACGTATCAGTCGTCAAGCGCAACAGCGAAAAAAGGGTATTTGGGTATTACAGGCAGTGAATATGCCTGCGGTTTTGGTGGAAACGGGTTTTATCTCCAATCCTGAAGAGGAAGACTATCTTAATAGCGAACAGGGACAGATTGAGATTTGTGAAGTTATTACGCGTTCTATTCGCCTGTATAAATACTCGCTTGAGAACCAGGTAGGCATCAGTTCCAGTGCCGGCTCCCGAAAATAAGTTCACTTTAACAGTCGGCGAAAAGCGATAGCACAATAAACCGTAGTTTTGTGGTATATGAAGATATCGAATGAAACAAAAGTGGGTGCCCTAACTGCAGTGGCCATCACCTTACTGATACTTGGCTTTAATTTTTTGAAAGGAAAAACACTCTTCAAGACCGGCAACATTATTTATGCAAAATATACCGATACCAAGGGCATCATGGTATCCAACGGTGTGTTTATTAACGGTTTTCAGGTGGGTTCTGTATATGATATTGAAAATGCAGATAAAAACCTGTCTGCCATCGTAGTGGCCATCAAACTAAAAGACAACTACAATATCCCTGCTAATTCAATAGCCAGCATCAAAGAAAATCCTTTAGGGAATGCGAGCATAACCATTGCGTTAGGTGATGCTGCTACTTATGTAAAATCCGGGGATACCATTTTAACGGCTTCAAATGCAGGTCTATTGGGTGATGTGATGAATAAATTAGGTCCGGTTGGAGATCAGATCAAAGCCACTGTGGGATCATTGGATAGTGTGCTGAAAAACATCAATACCATTTTCGACCCGGCTACCAAGAATAACTTGCAGGAAGTGATTGCCAATATCAATAAAACCACCGCCAGTCTGGTAGTATCTTCTGCTTCTATTCAAGCCATGCTCAACCAGCAAACAGGTGCCATCACCGCTTCTATGAATAATGTCAACAGTTTCACCAAAAATCTGGCTGATAACAATGACAAAGTCACCAGAATGCTGGGTAATGTTGAGAAAACTACTGAAAACCTTTCTAAAGCTGATATTGATGGAACTATTGCTCAACTAAAAAACTCTATTGAGACCCTTAATACCATTTTGGGTAAAATGTCTTCTACAGATGGTTCATTAGGAAAGTTATTGAATGATAAAGCACTGTATGATAACCTTACCAATACGGTAAGAAGTGCCAATATCCTTATGGACGATCTACGTGTGCATCCCAAGCGATATGTCAATATTTCTGTCTTCGGTAAAAAAGACAAAACAGGTCCGCTCATGGCACCATTGGATTCTACTAAGGGCAAACAGTAATGCAAAAAAGGGTTCACTATATCTGCGTGTTTTTGTGCGGGATACTTTTGTTGCTTAGCAGCACAACAAGTTATGCCCAGCAACAAGATACTACTACTCAACCGGGAGCCGGACAATTACTGGAGTTTCTAAAAGCAGACCGGAATAATATTAAAAAAGTAGATAGCAATCAATTCATATCCTACGCTGGCAATGTAAAGATTAAACAAGGAAAAACACTTTTTTACGCAGACAGTGCTGTTGTGAATCCGGTAACAAATATTTTCGAAGCTTTTGGCAATATTCATATCAATGATGCCGATAGCGTTCATACCTACGCACAATACTTGAAATACCTGGCCAAAGAAAAACAGGCATTCCTGAAAAAAAGAGTCAGACTTACAGATGGAAAGAGTACGCTTACCACAGATGAATTGGAATATGATGTCACCGTAAAAATTGGAACGTATTTAAAGGGCGGAAAAGTGATCAATGAAAAAACAACCCTTACCAGTACAGAAGGATATTATTATGGTGATACAAGAGATATTATTTTCAAGAGAAAAGTAAGATTAGTAAATCCCGATTATAAAATTGACACCGATACACTTCAGTATAATACCGATACTGAAATCACCACATTTACCAGTCCGACAACCATTCGCAATGATAAAAAATTGGTGATCAAAACCAAGTCCGGATATTATGATCTGAAAAATAAACGGGCAGAATTGTACAAACGTCCGATCATTGATGACAGCACTTATACCATGACCGCTGATGATATGGCATTAGATAGTATCAGTGGCTTGAGTGAATTCAGAGGGAATGCCGTGTATCGGAGTAAGGATTCTACAAAGGGTTTTGATATGATCGCCAATAATATCAAAACCAATAACAAGAAAAATTCTTTATTAGCTACCCAGAGCCCTCTTTTGTTATTAAAACAAGATCGTGACTCTATTTATATCGCTGCAGATACTTTTTATTCGGCTAAACTTTCTGATTTATTAAAAATTAAAAATGTACCCCGTGTAAGAGACAGTATTGATTTCACATTTTTAATAGACAGCACTAAGGAAGACAGTACGGATAAATATTTTGAAGCTTATTATAACGTAAAGATATTTTCAGACTCCATGCAAAGTGTGGGTGATAGTTTGTTTTACGCCTTGAAAGATTCTGTATTTCGATTGTTTAAATCGCCTGTAGTTTGGGCGCAAACCAATCAAGTGACAGGTGATACCATTTACATGTACTTGAAAAACAGCAAACCTGAACGTTTGTATGTATTTGAAAATGCAATGGCTTTGAGTCAGGTTGATAGTACCATCTATTTTAATCAAGTAAAAGGTAATACCATTAATGCATACTTCGATACCACAGGACAAATACAATTTCTGCGATCGAAAGGCAACTCTGAGAATGTATATTATGCCACTGATGAAGGAGGACATTTTATCGGTGTCAATAGAAATAGTTCCGATGTAGTTGAAATCCGATTTGCTGATGGTAAAGCCAAACGCGTATTATTGATCAATGGTGTTGATGGAACGATGTATCCGATGCGACAAGTCAATCATGAAGATTTGAAACTCAGAAACTTCAAATGGCTTGATAATTTGAGACCTAAAAGCAGGTATGATATCCTGTCATCACAATAGCCCTCCCTCCTTTTTTTGTAACTTGCGGGTATGATCTTGCCGAAATTTGTTCATACGCGATTGATTCACCCACTCAGACAATTTATTCATGATAGCCGTGCTATTGGAATTACTTTATTGGTCTGCACAGCAGTATCCTTACTTGCTGCCAACTGGGGCGATTGGGGTGAAGCATACAGAAGCATGTGGAATATCAGTTTTGATGGAACCAATGCACATCATGCACATATAGGATATTTATCATTACCCAATTCGCCGCTACTTATCATCAATGATGCGTTGATGGCTGCTTTCTTTTTTTTGGCGGGTATGGAAATAAAACGGGAACTGGTTTGTGGTGAGTTAGCCTCTATCAAAAAATCAGCTTTACCCGTATTTGGCGCCATTGGAGGCATGCTGGCACCGGCTTTATTCTTTGGCTTATTCAATAAGGGAACACCTTATATGGAAGGATGGGCCGTACCTACTGCTACTGATATTGCCTTTACCTTAGGGATCGCATCTTTATTAGGCAGACGAGTGCCTGTAGCTTTAAAAATATTTTTGACCGCACTAGCCATCATTGATGATCTCGGAGCGATTGTGGTAATAGCACTTTTTTATGGCGGTGAAATTGCCATTGGTTATTTGATCGGAGCTGCTTCCATCATTACATTGTTATGGTTTCTGAACAAGAAAAAAATTCCGTTTGGCATTGTACATTGGGGTTTGGGCATTTTACTTTGGTATATGATGTTCAACTCAGGTATTCATGCCACAGTTGCAGGCGTCATCTTTGCCTTCATGGTTCCGGTAAAAAACCTGGAAGCATATGAGTTGAAATTTCATACACCGGTATATTTTATCATCATGCCCATTTTTGCATTGGCCAATACAGCTATCGGATTTCCAACAGATAGTTTAAGCGCACTCAATAGTTCATTAAGTTGGGGTATCATCATAGGTTTGTGTATCGGAAAACCAGTTGGTATTACAGCAGCTTGTTATTTCCTGGTATCTCGAAAACTAGCTGAACTCCCATCAGGAACCAATTGGATGAAAATGATCGGTGGCGGATTATTAGCGGGTATTGGTTTTACCATGAGTATTTTTATCTCCACCCTTGCATTCAGTAACCCTGCCGAACAAGACATCGCTAAAATATCTGTTCTACTGGCTTCACTCATTGCGATGCTAGCAGGATATGTTTGGCTAAAAAATAGTAAATAAAAAATAAGAAGCAAGAAACAGGAAACAAGGGTCAAGGAAGAAACAAGGATCAAGAAACAAGAAAGTCTCAAGACTCAATAAACTTGTACATTGGCTCTTGCAACTTCCTTGTTTCTTGATCCTTGTTTCTTGTTTCTTATTTGCTATCCTTCTTTCTCCATCATCAAATAAGCTTTGATGAATCCATCAATTTCGCCATCCATAACCGGACCAACATTTCCTACTTCATAATCGGTACGGTGATCTTTGATCATTTTATAGGGATGGAATACATAACTTCTAATTTGACTACCCCACTCAATTTTTTTCTTATTGGCATTGGTAGCATTCATCGCTTCTTGACGCTTGCGTAGTTCTTCTTCATACAAGCGACTCTTCAACATCTTTAAAGCCAATTCACGGTTCTCACCTTGTGTTCTGGCTTGCTGACATTCTACAATAAAACCGCTGGGAATATGTTTCAAACGAACAGCCGTTTCTACTTTGTTAACGTTTTGTCCGCCACTACCACCGCTTCGATAGAATGCCCATTCCAGATCTCCGGGATTTACATTGATCTCAATACTGTCATCAATCAATGGGTATACGAATACAGATGCAAAAGAAGTATGACGTCTGGCATTACTATCAAACGGAGAGATACGTACCAATCGATGAACGCCGCTTTCCGCTTTTAAAAAGCCGTAAGCAAAATCTCCATCAAACTGTAGGGTCGCACTCTTGATACCGGCACCATCTCCTTCTTGAAAATCCAGTTCTGTTACTTTCCAACCTTGCTTATCACCGTACATTCGATACATACGCAATAGCATCTCTGCCCAGTCCTGACTCTCAGTTCCACCTGCACCGGAATTGATCTGAACAATCGCCGGCAATTCATCTTCAGGCTTATTGAGTGTGCTCTTGAATTCAGCATCTTCAATAGCAGCCAATGCTTGTTCATAGGATTGTTTGGTTTCCTCTTCACTAGCATCACCTCCTTTCCAGAAATCAAATAACACAGCGAAGTCTTCTACCGCAGTCTCTACTTGCTTATAGAGTCTGAGCCAGTACTCATTCACCTTAATTTCTTTCATGATGGCCGTAGCGCGGGTATTATCATCCCAAAAGCCCGGCGAAAGAGAGAGTTGTCGATCGGTATCTACTTTGTAATTACGATTATCGACGTCAAAGAAACCTCCTCAGAACCACCACACGGTCCCTCATACTCTTAATTTGTTCTTGTGTCATAGTTTGGAATTTAGGATGTAGGATGTCGGATGTCTGATATAGAATTTTATATCAGACATCCGACATCCTACATCAGACATAAAACATAAGCCTCATAAGCCGGATTCTGTTCCTACACCATCATTTATCTGGTCCCAACATTACTGTTGGGATCTTGCTGCCTACCCTGGAATCCTTCCGTCTCGCCTTAGGCGAGATTGAAATCGAACGAGCCGCTCTCAAAGACTCCTATACATGGCATTACAGCACCCAAGGTTTACCCTTCTGTCTTGTTACCAATACAGAACGTGAGCTCTTACCTCACATTTTCACCCTTACCCCCATCTCGCCTGAGGCGAGACTGAGACGGTTATTTTCTGTGGCACTTTCTCTCTCCCATTCGCCTTAGGCGAATGGGGGGCCGGCTATTCACCGGTGGGTTGCCCTATGCTGTCCGGACTTTCCTCCCCCACAGTACTGTGGGGGCGATGGTTCGGGCTTATGCAATGCAAAGTTAACTTAAAACGAGGTGAGGGGCAAACAATTCAAAAGTCAAAATGCAAAAGTCAAAAATCAAAACACCCTTTTTGACTTTTGCATTTTGACTTTTGATTTTTCAATCAATACTGAAAAAACACTTCCGTAGCCCCATACCCAAATCTGGGATCATATTGATTGATGAAATGCTTTACTTCTTTTTTGGTTTTGAGAATGTCATGTATTTCTTCCCTTAAACGCCCCTTTCCTACGCCGTGAATAACAATCAATGAAGGTTGACGATGGGCGACGGCGAGGTCAAACCATTTTTCAAATTCAGACAACTGAATGCCGATGATCTCGATATTACTGAGATGATCGTATTTGTCTGTTAACTTTTCAATGTGCAAATCAATCACCGATCTTGCAGGAGGTAAATGCTGACGCACTTTGGAGGCATCATAAATTTTATAGCCTTTATTGGACAATTTAGATAGGTCTACATAATCTTCAGCTTCATTCTTCTCCGGATATTCTTTAAACAGCTGATAAGAAAAAGTAGGTTCATTATTTTCTTTCAAGGCTTCAATTCGCTGAAAGATTTGCTTGGGTTTCAGTTTCAATTGTGCTTCGTAATGAGCTGCTTTTCCTTTTTTGGGGGAAAGCAAGGAGAAATCAACAGAGAATGACGGACTATCATTCACGGTTTCAAAATCAATATCATGCAGATAAAAATCATGAAAGCCCTGTACCTGATTCACCAATTCAAAATTCAGATCAGTCAAAAAAAATTGTTTGTAGGTAAACTGATAGGCTTCAGGTGTTTTATTCACCAAATGCACTTTTAGCAATTCGACTACTTCATCATTAAAATCATCCAATGCAAATTTGGGAATGAAAGACAACCATACTCCATCAGCTACCTGAATCTGATTGGGCTTGGGTTTTTCCTTGGGAACCTGATCGATGTATTGTTTTGGAGGAAGTTTTTTTTCCGGCTCCTGTTTCTTTTTGGTAAAGCGATAGAAATAAGGAAAATCGATCTGATCCATGTAAGCGGGGAACTTCACTCCTCTCACTTCAATCATGACCATTTTATCATTGATCAGTTCAATTACTTTTCCTTCTTCATTGCTGTGCAATACGATAATATCATCCCCAACCTGGTACTTCATGTCTCACAAAATTTCGCTGCAAAGTTAATCAGATCCTATCAGGATTCCGTATTCAATCTACTGCGTTTGCGTCCGTAAAAAAAGTAGATCGAGAGTCCAACACCCATCCAAACAAAGAACCATAACCAGCTGATAGCAGGTATTTCGATCATGAGGTATAAACAACACAAAGCTCCTAATACCGGTATCAATGAATGGTTTTTCAGAAAACTATACACAGCGGTAACCAGCGCTATCAATACAAATACCAAGAATAAGATTTCCTGATAACCCTCTGACCCTATATTCTGAAACGCAGCTATGATACGATCCCATGAGAAATAAACAAAAACTGCCACCAGTGCAGGAATCAATACTTTCCCATTGATATAGGGCAATGTAAAGGCATTGCTTCCTTTGGCTTTTGCGATACGTGGTAAAGCCAATACCCCAAAACATACCAATACAAAAGCAAATAAAGTGCCGATACTGGTAAGGTCTGTCATGGTACCACTAGACATAAACAATGCAGGAACACCCGCCATTAAACCGGTTAAAATCGTTGCAAAAGAAGGTGTTTGGAATTTAGGATGTACTTGTGCGAATTTCTTTGGCAACAAACCATCCCTACTCATACTCATCCAGATACGTGGTTGTCCGAGTGCGAATACCAACAATACACTAGTGGTTGCAACTACTGCACTAATGGATATGATATAACCGATCTTATTCATTTTAAGCTTATCAAATACATATGCCAATGGATCATCTACTTTCAATTCACTGTAATGCACCATACCCGTTAGTACCAAAGCAATCAAAATATACAAGCCGGTACAAATTAATAGTGAATAGATCATGCCTTTAGGCAGATCTCTTTGTGGATTTTTACATTCTTCTGCAGTGGTAGAAATGGCATCAAAACCAATATAGGCATAGAACACAGCAGATACTCCTGCCAATACCCCACCAAAACCATTGGGCATAAAGGGGGTCCAGTTATCAGTATCTACATAAAAGAAGCCCATCACGATCACAAAAATGATCACGCCAATTTTGAACATTACCATGGCATTGGTGCTCTTCTTACTTTCCTTAATACCAATATAGGCCAACACAGTAATAAGCGCCACGATCATGAATGCGGGAATATTAATGATCATCTTCCATCCTCCCAACACAGGTGCATTCATGATCGCATCATATCCCATTCTGGCATGATTGGTCATGCTCTCTAATGTCTTTCCTTCCGCCATGCCTTTCATTGCTTCCTCATAACCCAATTGCGCATTCGAGGCATTGGTAGCGAGCCAACCGGGTAGGTGAATGCCAAATCCTTCCAATAGATTATTAAAATATCCACTCCAACTGATGGCTACAACGATATTACCAATGGAATATTCAAGTATCAATGCCCAACCAATAATCCAGGCAACCACTTCACCAAAAGAAACATAGGCATAGGTATAAGCACTTCCAGCAATGGGAATACGACTCGCGAATTCCGCATAACAGAGGGCACTAAATCCACAGGTGATGGCCGTGATGACGAATAAAACTGCAATCCCCGGTCCGCCATTATACGCAGCAGTACCTATGGTTGAAAAGATACCTGCGCCAATTACAGCGGCAATACCCATAAAAGTAAGGTCACGTACACCCAGTATTTTTTTTAACCCGGTACCATGACCGTCGGTATGACCTGCCGCGGCTTCTGCCGCAATTTTATCGATGGATTTTCTTCTGAATAAAGAAGCTGACATGCTCGTTGGTTTTGGTATAAAGCAATCTGAACAGATACAAATGATTGATCTCTATTTGTATCGATGACAAGATAAATGAATCCTGTTAATATTCACGCTGTATCAGGAAATTAGCCAGTTCTTGCAGGGGTTCTTTACGAACAGACCGAACAGCAATAGCTTCCAGATGTTGTAGGGCGGTTTGGAGATATTTATCTTTTAATTCCTTTGCCCATTCATCAATATTGCAATCACGGAATATTTGCAACACTTGTTCTACTTTATCAGGAGGATTTTGTTGCATCAACTGAAACAATCGATTTTTTTGTTCAGCATTGGCCACTTCCAATGCATGCAACATGAGGAATGTTTTTTTATTCTGACGGATATCTCCCCCTACATCTTTCCCAAATTTTTCCGGGTCTCCAAAAGCATCAAGATAATCATCTTGTACCTGAAACGCGATACCCAGATTTTTACCAAATTCATAGAGGTGTTTGCAATTTCCTTCACTGGCACCGCCAATGATAGCTCCCATTTCCAGACTGGCTGCTAATAACACAGAGGTCTTCAGGCTGATCATATTGATGTAATCATCCAGTGATACAGAACTGCTCTGTTCGAAGTCCATATCCATCTGCTGTCCTTCACACACTTCTCTGGCGGTTTTATTAAATAGGTGGATGATGCGATGTAGGTATTGGGGTTGTATTTTATTCAAATAATCATAGGCTTTGATCAGCATCACATCACCTGCTAATAAAGCCGTACTCAATCCGTATTTCATGTGTACGGTTTCCATCCCCCTACGAAGGGGTGCTTCATCCATGATATCATCATGAATCAATGTGAAATTATGGAACAACTCGATCGCGGTTGCGAGTTCAAAACTATCCGGATGGATCTCATCGAATAATTCATTCCCCATCAAACACATTACAGGTCTGATTCTTTTTCCACCCCATGATAAAAAATATTCATTGGGCTCGTATAAACTGGCCGGTTGTTGAGGAAAATGCCTGACTGCAAAATGGTCAGCAAATTTTGTTACTAAATCTTTAAAACTGTGCATACTACAAACCTAAATATAAAACCAAAAGCAACCTTAACTATTCCTTCCGGAATCACGAGATTATTTTTGGCACGATTTTATCATGTACAGACAAAAACACTGTTATGAAACGAATAGTTCTGTTAACCCTTATTGTTTTGGCTGCCAATGCAGCGATGTCTCAAAGTACCGGATCCACTTACAAAACAGCGTTAGGTGTGAAAGTATATCCCGGAGCCATTAGTATCAAGCATTTTACGAAAAGTAATGTGGCACTGGAAGGACTTGGATATATCTCCAATGATGGTTTTCGTTTAACGGGTTTGTATGAGTACCATGGCGATTTTAATGGTGTAGAAGGATTGAAATGGTATGTGGGTGGTGGTGCTCACCTCGGAGTATGGAGTGATAACTGGCGTAACCGTTATCCCACACGTAACGATGGTTTAGCCATTGGTGTAGATGGTGTATTGGGTGTTGATTACAAGATCAAAGGCGCTCCATTGAATCTTAGCTTCGACTGGCAACCTTCATTCAACTTTATCGGATACAACTACTTTGAAGGTGGCTGGGGAGGAATTGGAATTAGATATACTTTTTAGATAAGAAACAGAGGAATGTAAAATAAGAAATCAGAAAATAAACACTACTTTCTGATTTCTTATTTCATGTTTCTTATTTCTCTGTTATAGTAAACAAGCTTTCTACAAAAGCATGTTTATTAAAAATAATCAGGTCATCAATTTTTTCTCCTACACCTATATATTTCACGGGAATTTTAAATTGATCGGCTATGGCTAATACAACACCTCCTTTAGCGGTTCCATCTAATTTGGTAATGGATAAAGCAGAGACTTCTGTTGTTGCAGTAAATTGTTTGGCTTGCTCCAATGCATTCTGTCCGGTAGAACCATCCAACACCAGCATCACTTCATGAGGCGCATCAGGAATTACTTTTTGGATCACACGTTTGATCTTACTGAGCTCATCCATCAGGTGCAGTTTATTGTGTAATCGACCGGCGGTATCTATGATCACCACATCTGCATTACGCGCAACAGCACTTTTCACCGTATCAAATGCAACGGCACTGGGATCAGAACCCATGGCTTGTTTGACGATGGGCACACCTACTCGTTCACTCCAAATGGTCAATTGATCAACAGCTGCTGCACGAAAAGTATCCGCAGCACCTAAGACTACTTCCTTTCCTGCTTTTTTATAGTTGTGCGCGAGTTTTCCGATGGTAGTGGTTTTGCCTACGCCATTTACGCCTACTACTAATATTACATAAGGTTTTTTTCCTTCGGGGATTTCGAAATCCTGATAAGAGAGCTCAGGAGCATCCACAAGAATAGCAGCGATTTCTTCTTGTAAAATTTGATTGAGTTCAGCAGTATTCACATACTTATCCTGCTTCACTCTTTTTTCAATCCTTTCAATGATTTTGATCGTGGTATCAATTCCTACATCTGCACTTACCAAAGCTTCTTCCAAATTATCGAGCACTTCATCATCTACGGTAGTTTTTCCGGCTATTACTTTGGTGATCTTAGAGAAAAATCCTTCTTTGGTCTTTTGTAATCCCTCATCCAGACTCTCTTTTTCTTTCTTCCCGAATAATTTATCAAACAAACCCATGATACCTTGTTTTAAGGATGCAATTAAATACAAAAAGCCTTCTCGTAAAAGAGAAAGCTTTTAATATGATAAGGTCAGAACGATTATTTCTCTGACATGAAGTCTTTAACCTTGTCTTTGTGTACAATAGCTTCTTTGAAGGTGTATGCACCTGTCTTTGGGCTACGTACCGCTCTGATTACTTTAGTCCAGTTCTTAGCTTCAGCGGCTGCTTTCTGGTCTTTTACTTTCGCGTTTTTGGAAGCTGCTTTTGCCATGATTATTTGATTTCTTTATGAACGGTTACTTTTTTCAAAATCGGATTGAACTTTTTCAGTTCCATACGCTCAGGCGTATTTTTTTTGTTTTTGGTAGTGATATAACGGCTAGTGCCTGGCAGACCAGTAGTCTTATGCTCAGTGCATTCCAAAATCACCTGTACCCTGTTACCTTTCTTTGCCATTGTATTAGGTAGTTTTTTCTTTTTGTTAATTAGATCTTAGCGCCCTGGGCTCTCATTTCTTTGATCACAGTTGCCAAACCATTCTTGTTGATGGTTCTTAAAGCATCAGTTGAAACCTTCAGGGTTACCCAACGGTCTTCCTCAGCAAAAAAGAAACGCTTCTTTTGTAAATTCGGTAAAAAACGACGCTTGGTCTTAATGTTTGAGTGAGAAACACTATTTCCTACGATCGGCTTTTTTCCAGTAACCTGACATACTCTTGCCATGACTCAATTTTTTTCGGGACGGCAAAGGTAGGGAAATGCTCCAAAATATCCATACGAAATTCTCTTTTTTTAATGAATTTGTTCACAGTTTCCGTATAAATTTCATTTGGAAGTGATTTTTTGGGTTAGTTTTTCCACATTTCGCCTCCTCGCTACCCTAATTTTCAAAAAAAATCTGTGACTTTCTGTGCCCTCAGTGGCATTTATTGCCACAGAAAGCACTGAAAATCACAGAAATAGGGATTATAATCTGATGATGTCTCCGAAGAAGACCGCATTCATGAACAGTTTGGAAGTCCCTAACCAGAATGCTCTGAAATTGAGATTATCGACCATGGATATCACTTTTCCCCTGCCTACCGCATCAATGTTGATAGCAGCACTTTTCTTAACCACCTCTTTATAGCCACGATATAAATACCCGCTTTGTAAAGGATTCTCGGTATACATCACCGGTGAGTCATAGGGATTATTATTCTGATCCATGAATAGGGTATTCGATTTAAAGATGCTTACCGACGGTTGGCGATAACCATAAGCCAGTGGATGTGTGAGATCCAGCTGTGCTTCAAATAAGGAACCTGCCATGTCTTTGGCACGCATTTCATCTGAACGCAGATAATAAGGCAATTGCAAAGTAGTATCTCTTTTTTCCTGCGCATTTCTGAAGATCACTTTGGTAAATCCATTGGTAGCAAGCCATTTGGTAGCATCTTCTGTGGCCACCAAAGTTCCTCCTGCACTGATCCAATCTTTGAGTTTATCCTGTGCAGACTTATTCAAATTATTGTATGAACCTGAGGGCATGATGATCACATTGTATTTGTCGGCATTGATTGAATTAAAACGATCCACATCTACAATACTTACGGGCATTTGATAACGGATATCAATCATATGCCAGATCTCTCCAACATCGGTGGCAGTGGTTCCCGTTCCACCAAACATCATGATGCGTGGTGTTTTTACATTATTCAAACTGGCACTACCCAAATCAATACCACCTGCAGCCAATCCGGTCGGCAACGCAAATACTTCTACACCTGTTCCGGCTGCAACAGATCCGATCAATGTGGCCAATTCTTTTCCTTTTACTGTTTGTGTTCCCATCGGAATAACAATGGTTCCATAATCAAAAGATTCTTCTTTTCCATCCACCATCATTTTGAATTGCTGTGTGGCTACTTTGGCTTTGATTCCTTTGGATTGCAATTGAAACAACACTTTAGGGGCATTATAATCATCCCAACGAAAAGCATAAGCTGCAGCGGTGGCTGATAAATTCATGATCGGTTGACTCAATGGCACTGCATTGATCACTTTGGCCCCCAGCAATTGATCATATCCTGTTTTCAGTTCTGCTGTTGGCAGTCCGAAAGCCAGCGACATGGTCCAGGCAGTAACATCATAAAACAAACTGTCTTTATAATCGAAGGTTTTTTCAAAAACAGTTTTAATGATTTTGAATTGTTGTTGCGCAGCAGGGATCACAAATGCTTTACCGGCTTTGAATTGTTTTCCATCAGCTGAAAAATCCTGTTTCAACTGGAAAATATCGACCTGATGTCTGAGCAACATTTGAACAAAAATATTCGTACGGGTTTGATCAAACTGATCCCCTATTACAAAGGCTTTGACAGGATAGGCAGCAGCCTCTTTTTCCACTTCTTTATAAAAATCACGCTGGTATTTCAACATATCCACCCGCAATTGTTTTGCAGCTTCTAAAGTTGACAATGCTGCTGTAAACTGGTTGCGTACTGTGAATGGAAAAGTCAACAAGCCATTTTCCGTGTCTTGTGCATGTCCGCGACTACTCGCTTGTTCAAAAAGAATACCTACCCCACCATTGATATCAGGATAGGTAGAACCTTTACCATAATAAAAATCATCATAGCCTTCTTTTGTGAAATACAAAGAGCCGATGCTATCAAAGAATTTAGCGTGATAATTTCCGATGGCAGCCGTTAATTCCTGATTCTTTGCCGGCGTATTTGGATTCACCCTTGATGGTACTCCGGGCTGAAAAAAGAATGTAGCATTACTACCCATCTCATGATGGTCTGTCAAAATATTCGGCTTCCACTGATGAAACAATTTTAAGCGATTCTGACTTTCTCTATGTTGTGCAGGTAACCAATCACGGTTCAGATCAAACCAATAGTGATTGAATCTTCCACCCGGCCATACTTCATTGAACTCTCTCGCTTGGGGATCAGATACCAAGGTCTGACTCTTATGCATATTCGCCCAGGTGGCAAAGCGATTCAATCCATCCGGATTAAAAGAGGGATCTAATAAAACAACTGTTTTATCCAAGAGTGCATCTACTTCCGGGCCTTGCGCGGCAGCTAAATAATAGGTAGTCAATAAGGAAGCATTGGAACCACTGCTTTCATTACCATGAATACTGTGACCGATCCAAACAACAGCAGGCATCTCATTGATATTGAGATTCCCTGATTGATTGGTTTGCGTCAATTGCAGATGCTGTTGACGTATTTGTTCTAAATTCTGATGATTTTTGGGAGAAGTGATGATCAACGCCAATTGTGGGCGTCCTTCATAAGTAGTACCCAATTGCTGTAAAGTCACACGATCTGAAGCAGCATCCACTGCTTTCATATAATTCACCAAACGATCATGTGTAACATGCCACTCTCCCACTTCATGACCAATCACGGAAGCGGGTGTAGGAATCGCTGGATTGTACCGTACATTTTTAGGCAAATAGTAATCTAAATTCTGTGCCTGCACACCAACAGTTAATAGCAGGACAGCAGCAAAAAGCAAGTTTCTCATAATGGCTATTTAAGTTGCCTAAGATAGGAAAAACAAAAAAGCCATTCATGAATTGAATGGCTTAATAGGTGAATACAAAAAGAAATCAGATCAACTGCATGATCATCACTTTTGGATCCACATGAACAGTATCATGATCGAAGTCCAATTTCATACGCCACTTCTGCATCGTCACTGCACCTACAACTGCTTCTTCAGTCAAGCCAGGCACTATTAAGAACTCATCACTTACATACACATCATTTATCCAGAAATCAACAATAATACGATGTGAAACTTCGATATAATGACCTTGACTAGCAGTTAAAAGCTTTCTGGTAGCACTTAGCTCTGTTGGAATTTCTAGTCCAGATACAAAATTGGGATGGATACAAGAAAGGTTGGCTCCACTATCAAATAAAGTATAGATTCTTTTTTCCCCGAGTGATCCGGTGAACAATAATGGAATTTTTATAACAGACATATAAAAGGGTTATTTAAGAGCTAAACTAAGTAGTATTTGCTTTTAAATAACCCTTCCAAAAAGATTTGCGGGAAATACGGTAACAGAATTCGCGAGACGCGAATTAGGCATACATTTCTTCTCTCAATTCCTTCACTCGCTTGTCTTCCATATACTCATCAAAGGTCATCAAACGATCAATGATGCCTTTAGGTGTCAGCTCAATGATACGATTGGCAACCGTTTGCATGAAAGTATGGTCATGAGAAGTTAACAATACGATTCCAGGGAAGCTGATACAGCCTTCGTTGAAGCTCTGAATACTTTCCAGATCCAAGTGGTTGGTAGGCTGATCCAATACAATCAGGTTGGGGTTCTGTAACATCATTCTACTCACCATACAACGTACTTTCTCTCCTCCACTCAATACATTGGTCTTCTTCATGATATCATCCCCACTGAACAACATCTTACCCAAGAATCCACGAATGAATGGTTCATCAGCATCTGTTACATGTGATGGAACAAACTGACGTAACCAATCCATCAGGTTTAATCCTTCTGTAAAAAACTCATTGTTCTCTACCGGCAGATATGCTTTTGTAATGGTGGTTCCCCACTCATATTTTCCAGCATCGGCTTGTATTTTCTCATTGATGATTTCAAAGAAACTGGTTACAGCCAATGGATCCTTACTAATAAAAGCTATCTTCTCTCCTTTATTGATGCTGAAATTCACTTTATCAAACAGCACACGTCCATCTACTGCTTTTTTCAGATTCTCCACATTCAATATCTGGTTACCCACTTCACGTAAGGGCTGGAAAATGATACCCGGATATTTACGGTTCGATGGTTCAATCTCTTCAATCGTTAATTTTTCCAAGGCTTTCTTTCTGGATGTAGCCTGCTTACTTTTTGATGCATTGGCAGAGAATCGGGCAATGAAGTCCAATAAAGCCTGACGCTTCTCTTCTACTTTCTTATTCTTATCATTGATCTGTCGGCTCATCAACTGTGATGACTCATACCAGAAAGTATAGTTACCCGTAAACACTTTAATCTTCGAGCGATCTACGTCTGCAACGTGTGTACAAACTGTATCCAGAAAATGTCGGTCGTGACTCACCACCAATACAATATTCTCATAGTCGGCTAAGAAATTTTCTAACCATCCGATGGTTTCTATATCCAGACCGTTGGTAGGTTCATCTAGTAAGAGGATATCCGGATTTCCAAACAATGCCTGCGCTAATAACACACGCACTTTCATGTTGGATGGGATATCTTTCATCAGACTGTTATGCATATCATCTTTGATACCCAAACTACTCAATAAGGTAGCAGCATCACTTTCAGCAGTATAACCACCCATTTCACCAAATTCGGCCTCTAATTCTCCCGCACGGATACCATCTTCTTCAGAAAAATCAGCTTTAGCATAAATAGCTTCACGCTCATGCATGATATCCCACATTTTTTTGTGACCCATCAACACGGTATTCAGAACGGTGCACTCATCAAACTCAAACTGGTTTTGCTTTAAGAATGACATACGTTCACCAGGCGTAATTTCAACTGATCCCTTATTGGGTTCAATTTCCCCACTCAATATTTTGAGAAAAGTTGATTTACCGGCTCCATTGGCACCAATTACACCATAACAATTCCCTTTTATGAAATTGATATTTACTTCATCGAACAATACCCTTTTACCATAAGCCAGGGTGATATTTCTTGCACTGATCATTGCTTGCTTTGTTTTTCAGGCGGCAAAATTACGCTGATTAAACGGTATTTCCATCTCTTATACGATGAAGGCAGTCGATATAACGAAAAGGGCCGCCATTACTGGCAGCCCTTTTACATAGGGGTTACTAGAAAATTATCGTTTTACCTTGATCAGTTGAACCACCTTACGCTGATTGGCTTGTATGAATTCTGCATAATAAGTACCACTCAGGAAGTTAGTACCTACGCGAAGAGTACTGTTTGGAGCCAGGTTAGCCCTGCTTTCCACAGCCCTGCCAGACGCATCTGTAATACGCATTTGAACAGGTGCCTGTACTTTACTTTCCAGTTTCAGCGTAAATGCATCAGCACTTGGATTTGGCATCACAACTACCTTGAGTGCCTCTTCTTCTCCGCTTCTCTGGATCGTTTCTGTTAATGCCTGTGCTTTTTGTGTGGTTGATTGAGGCGCATTGCTTACGACAGCACAGCCTTGATCTGCACAAGTACCCAGTTTATCAGATGCATGAGCTCCTATATGAGCAGAAACCGCATTTACACTGACTTCCAAAGTCTGTGGGTTACCACTATTACCCGGAGGCACATGGCATACATATACTTTCTTACCCGCAGTACCCGGTACCCTGATGTCTTTCACACAAATACGTATGGTAGACGTTGTTACACAACCATTGGCATTGGTTACCATCACCGTAAATGTATAGTTACCTGCAGTTGTTGGTGCAAATACAGGGTTCGCTGTATTATTATTACTCAATGTACCATTACCTGTCCACTGGTAAGTATATGGCGCACCATTCGATGCATTTACAGATAGTGTAACACTCTGCGCACCATAACCAAGATAAATATTGGTGGGCACTCCGCCAGTAAACACATTGGATGATGGAATGGCAGTGATAGATGCAGTTGGAATACTACCTGTCACCGTTACTTGTGCTGTACAAGTAGACTGATTACCGTGTACATCTGTTACAGTTAAGGTTACATTATGTGTTCCAATCTCAGCACAACTGAAACTAGACTTAGAAATAGTCATGCTGGCGATACCACAATTATCTGTACTTCCATTATTGATATCATCTGCAGTAATGGTAGCGGTACCATTCAGAAGATGAACAGTTACCGGCTGACATTTAGCAACAGGTGCTTCTGTATCATTCACAGTAATCGTTTGTTTAACAGTACTAGTATTACCATTCACATCTGTTGCAGTCCAGGTAACTTCTGTAGTACCAACCGGGAATGTAGCAGGAGCATTGTTGGTAACAGATGCTACTCCGCACTCATCTGTAGCAGAAGGTGCAGTCAGCTGAACCGTAGCAGCACACAAACCTGCATTATTAGATACAGTGATTGCATTAGGTGTACTTGTAAATACCGGTGCAGTATTATCATTTACCGTAACGGTGAAGCTACAAGTAGACTGATTACCTACCGCATCAGTAGCAGTTACCGTAACAGTAGTTACACCTTTAGTGAAGGAACTACCTGAAGCGATACTGTAAGATAAATTAACAGTACCACTATTATCGGTAGCAGTAGCCTGATAAGTTACGTTGGTGGCACATCCTGCACCAGCACTCACAACGATTGGTGCCGGACAAGTAATTACCGGAGGCTCGTTATCAAGCACTACTATTACTTTTTGCGTACAAGATGTGGTATTACCTGCAGCATCTGTTGCAGTCCAGTTTACATAATTTTCACCAGCATATAAATATGGATAATTGCTGCTAGTAACTGTTGCTGTTCCACAAAGATCAGTGGCTGTAGGCGCAGTAAGACTAGATAAGAACACAAAGTTATTACCAGGCTGAACTGCAACGCGTATCTCGGCAGGACAGGTCATTACCGGCGGGGTTACATCTTTTACTGTCACAGTAAATGTACATTGACGCTGATAATACTGCTCATCAGCACCCATGATATTGCCTGTATAAATGATGTATGAAGTTCCAAGATTAAAGGTAGTGCCGCTGACATCACCTTCACCGGAACCTGTTGTAGCTCCATTGATAGTGTATGTTACCAGTCCTAATGTTTCCCCTTGCTTCAATTCGAAATGAGAAGCAATATTATTGACTACTGTTGAACATGCATTTGCAGGTGCATTCACTGAAACAGATGCTGGACAATCATTATTCACCAGTATTCTGATGGCTCCCATTTTATCACCGGTAGAATAATCATTTGATCTTCCTGCCATTACTATACGACCATCCGGGGCTTTTGCCATGGATTCAGACCATGAGTAACTGTAATTGTAGTTATTGTTTGGATGAAGCCTATAAGTATTTACGCCATTTTGATTAGGACCAAATGTATTATCCAAAGAACCATCAGCATTCAATCTAGCTAATGCAAAATTCTGGCTATATGTATACCCAAATTGAGGATTATACTCTTGACCTTCAATAGTACCTCCTACCAATATTTTCTGATCATTTTGAATCAATATTGAATAGGGATGATTATAAGTGTATGTGTTATAATCATTCGTATTTGTCAATTCACCTCTTCGCAAACTAAAGTTTTTCTGTCCATCACCATCAAAACTATTATCAAGGCTACCATCTGTATTCAAACGAAATACACCTACTACATAATATTCTCTGGTATAATCTCCATTACTATAGTCATATCCAAATCCGGATACGACAATCTTATTATCGGCCTGAACTGTGACACCTCTTCCTTGAGCATACCCATAGTAATAATTATTATAGTCATAAGGGAATACATCTAGTTTAACAGAACCAGACCCATTAAAAGATGGATCCAGAGTGCCGTCTGTATTTACTCTTACAACACCATAACTATAACGCTCATTATAATAATTATAGTTATACTGATTGTTGTAGGTTCGGGCAACCCCATTCATTATTACTTTACCATCATTCGTTAATGCAATATCTTGACAAAATGCATATGGTGAATAATAACCATAGTAAGGATCGTAGTAATTATCTTGATCGAATGAATACCTGAAAACGCCGGTACCACCATTATAACTATTATCATGGGTACCATCCGGATTGAATCTTACCATTGCATAAGACCAAGTTGTATAACCATAATAATTATACGTATAGTCATAAGCTGACCCAGCCACTAAAATTCTACCATCATTTTGAACCACTACATCTGTAACCTCTGATCCATAACTATTGTTGTAAGAAGGATTAAACTGTGCAATTCCATCTCCACCTCCAAAACTGTTATCTATACTTCCATCACTATTTAATCGAATAACTGTAAACACATAACTACCATAATTATAATTATAGTCTTGATAATAAGCATTACCTGCAACCACAATCTTACCATCGCTTTGTATCGAAACAGCTCTTGCTTCACTGTAGTTATAATAATAATAATTATTGTTATTATAAATATTAACCCTAGCCACTCCATTATTGCCAAAACTTTGATCTTCCGTTCCGTCTTGGTTTAATCGTACAATGGTAAATGGATATTGATTGTAGTTATAATTGTTATCATCCAATCTACCTACCAAAACTGTTTTGCCGTCAGACTGAACAGCTACATCAGTTGCGTTGCCATAATTTTGATTCTGAATAACTTTAATACCATTCCCATTGAAACTATTATCAAGGGTTCCGGCTTGTGCATGTAATTGATCGACCTGTATCATTAACAGCATGAAACAAGTCAATATGTGTAATATTTTTTTCATTACAAAAGATTTAAGTGTAAATAAACGGATGCGCTTATCCTCTTTCAGGTTTACGCATTTGTGCATTTTTAGGAGCACTTTGTTTTTTAAAGTATTCCTGCATTTGCTCATGAGGCTTTACAACCGGCAAACTTCTTTCAGCACGAACAAGATCTTTGATCTGTTCAGCAGTAAGTGTTGCCTTCAATTGAGCGTCCTTTGCAGCAATTGTTTTGTCCATTAAATCTTTTGTAATACGGTTACCCGATTTTTTCTGTACTTCAATGGTTGTGAAGAAGTCGTCATAGATTTTAGCAACTTTCACTTTTTGTGATTGAGAGAGTTGAATCCTAGGAAGTACTTTTTCCTGAAAGTTTTTCAGTTGCTGTTCTTTACCCGGAGGTGCAAATCCCTCTTGTACAGGAACGGGGATCTTTGTTCGCTCTCTTCCGGCTTGTGCACTGGCATTGTTTGCAAGTACAAATACAATCAGACTTAAGCAGATTGCCTGTAGCATCAATTTTCTCATGATGTTTTGTTAGTTGGTTATGAAAACCCATCAGGCAAATTATTCATCAGAACCAATTAACCAGATGGTATAAATAAAAATCCACACCTGCTTCGCAGACATGGATTTGAATACAATATCATAGAAATTTTATTCTTTAATATATCAATTCGAACAGGCTGATTATATAGTCGACAAAGGGGGTTTTAAAGTAGATGAATAATTCTGTGGTCTTAAAAAAAATATACAAATAACAATTTAAATGTATATTTAAGCCTCTTTAAATTAAATTAATACTATTCGTTTTTGAAAAGACCAGTTGATACATACCCTATATTTACAACTTCGTTGAAAGATCAATATACCCTCTATGTACCGATGTTTGATTGCCGATGATAATATCATTGAAAGAGATCTGCTTTTCATGCACCTCTCTTCCATTGAAAAAGTAAAAGTAGTTGCGATTTGTAGTTCAGGAGAAGAAGCACTTCAGTATCTCAAAGAGTCGACAGTTGATATTGTTCTTTCTGATATTGATATGCCTGGCATGACAGGTATTGGCTTATTGAAAGAATTAAAACAACATCCCGTATTTATTTTTGTGTCATCTTATACAGAATATGCAGCAGAAAGCTACAACCTTGATGCCATCGATTATATTGTTAAACCTGCTACTCTTGAGCGAGCGCAAAAAGCTATTGATAAAGCCATAGACTACATCGAGATTAAAAATCAGTCACATCATTACTCAGATAAAATTCAGCAAGGATCTACACTGGAAGAAATCGGTAGTCATATCTCAACAGATGGCTTCTTCTTTATCAGAGAAAATAATAACTATACAAAATTGAACATACAAGACATCACTTTTATTGAAAGTATGGGCGATTTTTCTAGAATTCATACAACCGGACAAAAAAAATTTGTAGTACTGGTTAGCTTAAAGAATATTGAAAGGCAACTGACTCAAAAAATATTCAAACGCGTACATCGGCAATTCATCATTAATATTCTTCAAACCAATACTGTCAATAATAATGAGATTCTTTTGTCAGATAAGAGTGTAATCCCTCTGAGCATGTCTTATAGACAAAATTTAATTGAATCAGTATTGGACAAAAAACTTTTAAAACGTTTCGGAGATTAACAATTTTCAAAATCAATTCGAACACTTGTTCCATGCCCTAATGAACTGTTGAAATGAATTGACCCTTTCATTAAATGAACAAAGGATTTACACAATAATACTCCAAGACCATTTCCTTTTTCCTGGCTAGTGCCTAAAGAAGAATTCACCACTTTTGCAACTGGGTCATTGATATATTTTAGCTTATCTGCCGGGATACCAATCCCCTCATCCTGAATAATCAAATAACTTCCCCTACTATCTTTTGCGGTATGAATTCGTATTGTGCCATTTTGATAACTAAACTTAATAGCATTGCTTATTAGGTTTCTAATTACACATAACAACATTTCTTTATCAGCCAATACATCAACATCTATATCAATGTCTTGCTGAATCTTTAATTGCTTTTGTAAAATACTATCAGAAAATCCTGAAAGCGCTTGTTGTATTACTTCATTGAGATGAAGCTGAATGAGTTGAGGTGAGAATCCTTTCATTTGTATACTCGCCCATTTCAATAAATTATCCAATAGTTCTTGTGTATAACCTAAGGTATTTTTCAGTTGTGCAGTATATGTAAGTAGTTTTTCCTGAGAAAGGGTTTGATTGTCTAATAAATAAGTAAATGCCATCAAAGAATTAATAGGCGTCCTCATATCATGACTAATGGTACCCAATAACTGATCTTTTACATGCAGTAATTCCTGAAGTGAATTTTTTTGTTCTGAAATAATAAGATTTAGCTTTTTAGCTTTACGCTGACTATAGAAAATAATAGTACCACCAATGAGCAAGGCAATCACGGAAATCAAAAAAAACAAATTCAGGTATTTATTAAACCTGATTTCAAGTTGTTGATTATCTATTTGCTTTTTCGCAATAACCCGATCATAGTCAGACTTATCTTTCTGCTGTTGGAATGCTGCAGCTTGTAAACTGGCTTCATTCTGTAACTTGGTTCTCTGTTGTAGAAAAAGCAACTGTTGCAAATCCTTCTCTTTCTTAGCGAGTTCTAGCTGATCTCTTTGTGTTGCAGCTACTAATACTTGTTGCTTTAGTTCATTATCTAATAATTGCCTGTTATATGTGTATTCTTTTTCTTTAACCTCAAAATCAAGTACCAATTGCTTTCGTGTAATTTCTCTTTCTTTTTCAGCATTGAATAAACTATCCTTTATGACTACATAATGCTGAAAATAAAACAACGCACTATCATACTTCCCCGATTGCTCATATATTTTACTGATGAGCTCATAGGCATTTTGTAAATTACCCGGAATTTTATACTGATCAGCAATACTCACGGCAGCACGTGCCATCTGCAATCCGGCACCATAGTTTTTTTGCGAAAAAAAATATTGTGCATACCTGATTTTATTTTTGGATGAAGACACATAATATTCATGCGTCTGATCCAGATTCATCACAGTTTCAAAATATTGTTTGGCTTTAGTATGATCACCCAATAACCCATACACTTCCCCAATATTCGCATTGATAGATGCTGCTAAAGCAGGATCATCTTCAATCAATGCAATAGGAAGCGCTTTTTTAAAATACTCTAACGCATGATTGTACCGTTGTGAAGGCAATACACCCAAGTTGATGAGATCCTGATCTTTCGCTTTTAAAAAAGCGACCCCCATTGCCTCACTAACAACCCCTACTCCTCTTGAATTAGGCCCATTTTCAAGAAATAAGCCAAGTGCTAAATTGAGATATGGAAATGCCTTGTCAATCTGATTCAAGTCTGTGAACACTTCTGCAATATTCATATAACAACTACCCACTTCTCTTTTCATTCCTATTTTTTCATACAAAGGAATGGCTTGCTGGTTTTTCTCAAGTGCTTTGACATAGTCTTTACTATCCATATAAATAGCGCCGGTATTCAAAAGAACACGTGCCATATTATATGTATGATTTGTAGCATCCGCAATGGTGTAAGCTTCTTGATAGTGTGAAAGCGCTTCCGAATACCGAGTTTTGCTATGATAAAACAAAGCCGCTCTAAACTGCGCATCATAAAGCTTCCCTTTCAAATTTTGTTTTACAGAAAGTATTCGAACACTATCCAGGTATAGTTCCATGAGATCAAATTGCTGACGACTCCCATAGTATTTGAATACCTGTTCGTATAAATTCAGTTTGACAGTATCAGATTTTGAATATTTGCGAAGTGCAGAAATCAGGTAATCCTCTGAATGAGGTTGCGCAGATATTTTGATATCAGATAAAACAAGTACCCAGAGTGTAAGAATAATACAACGAATCATAGATAATAAAATCAGAAACACTCTGTGTTAAAACATGACACAAAAAAACGATGGGATAGCATATTACAGATTGGGCATACGGCAATCATTAGCTCTGGTTTTCTCATGTGTGGGTTGCAAAAAATTGTCACAAAAGACTGTAATATAAGGCCTTATACGTTCCCGACAAATAATTTCAAGTTTAGTAAACAGCTCTTGCTGTCGGACTCGCATCTAAATCAATGAACTCTTGGTGCAGGTATTTATGATATGCAGTGATGGCAATCATCGCCGCATTATCGGTACAATATTCAAAAGCAGGAATAAAAGTTTGCCATCCGTGTTTTTGACCAGCCTCTTTCAACGCATCTCGCAAACCACTATTCGCACTCACCCCTCCAGCTATACACACTTGCCTGATTCCTGTTTGCTGTACCGCTTTTTTCAACTTCTTAATTAGAATATTTACAATAGTATGCTGAACAGAAGCACAAAGGTCATGGAGATGATTATGGATAAAATCCGGTGATTGCTTTTGTAAAAAGTACAATACGGATGTCTTCAATCCACTAAAACTGAAATTCAATTCAGGTATTTGTGGTTCTGCAAAACGAAATGCCTGGGGATTCCCTGTTTTGGCATACTGATCGATCAATGGGCCGCCGGGATAGGGTAATCCCAACAGCTTAGCTGTTTTATCAAATGCCTCTCCTGCCGCATCATCAATGGTTTCTCCGATCACTTCCAAATCCAACGGAGAACGGGCTAATACAATCTGCGTATGGCCGCCACTCACCGTTAAACATAAAAAAGGAAAAGACGGTGCAGGATCCATAATCAGGTTCGCCAATACATGTGCTTGCATGTGATGTACACCTATCAATGGTATATTCAATGATAATGCCATGGATTTTGCAAACTGCGCCCCTACTAGTAAGCTACCGATCAACCCTGGGGCTTGGGTGAATGCGATGGCATTGATGGTTGACAGTTGACAGTTGGCAGTTGACAGTGCCTGATGCACAACCGGTACAATATTTTGCATGTGGGCACGACTTGCCAATTCAGGTACCACCCCACCATATTGTTCATGTACGGATTGATTGGCAATATAATTCGATAATATCTTCCCATCAACGCATACTGATGCAGAGGTTTCATCACATGATGACTCAATAGCTAATATGGAAATTGGCTGGCTTATAAGTTCAGGCATTCATGAATAAGCCTGCAAAATTACGGTAAGAATAGAGTTGATCCCGATTATTTTGTTCTGATCGCTACTACCGGATCCATTCGTGCTGCGATAGATGCCGGAATAATTCCGGAAATAATCCCCAAACCAATACAAATACTCAACGCGAGAATGATAATATTCGGCGCAATATAGATGGGGAAAGGAAGTACCGCACTTAAGACCAAGGACATCAACCAAACCAATGCCAGTCCGATCAATCCACCTATGATACATAAAAAGGCACTCTCTAATAAAAACTCAGTAAGAATGGTTCTTCGCTTGGCACCGATTGCTTTTTTCAATCCAATTTGACTGGTTCTTTCCCGTACCGTTACAAACATAATATTGGCTACTCCAAATGCACCAACAATCAAACTCAAACCCGCAATCGCCCAACCACCAGCACTCACTTGTCCAAAGAAACCACTCACCTGTTCGCTGAATTGTGCGACATCATTACAGGAAAAATTGTTTTCTTCGGCCGGACTCAATCTTCTCAGTTGTCGCATCACACCTGTTAATTCATCCGCTAATGCTGCTGAAGAGATATTGGGTTTCCCTTGTACCATAATGACCGGGCTGTTGAAATCAGGATTATATACACTAGCGAAATAATTATAGGCAACCAACACGGATTGATCATAATCAAATCCTCCAACAAAGCTTTGACCTTGTTTCTTCACCACACCCACTATATTCAATCGTTTGCCATTATAGCTGATCTGCTTACCTACTGCCTTTTGAGGGGAGCCAAATAATTGTTCAGCAACAAAAAAGCCAATCACTGCAGACGTTGTACCACGCAAAAATTCAGCCTCATTCAAATAACGACCTTGGTCGATCTCAATCGTCTGAATAGCATTGTATTCTTGTGTAATACCATAGAGATTGATATTACTGAGAATATTGTCTTTGTAACTAATATTAGATGTGGTAGATACAAAGAAAGCAATATTGCTAGCCAACTGACTTTTTGTTTTGATAAAGCTCATCTCCGCTTGTTTCATAGCCGGGCGCTTCACATATTTCCACCAGGGATAGTCGGGACCTCCGCCGCTGTAATCCCATTTATCAATATAGATCGTATTATTCCCAAATGCTTTGATATCATTCTGTACTTTTCGTTCCAGACTATCTACAGTAGCCAATACACCGATAATGCAGAAAATACCAATGGTGATGCCAAACAGCGATAAAAAAGTACGTAGTTTATTGACCCTCAACTCCTGAAGTGCCATCCGGAAACTATTCCATAATATGCTGAGCAGCTTAAACATATCCAAATGTAAGGCGTGATCAGGAATAGATTGTGAGAATTTTATGGATGGGAAAGCATATGAAAGACAAGTATTGCAGTCTATGCATCTGAAATGTTCAAAGAGCATGACTACTAGCCTATTTCAAGTTCAACAACATAAAAAACAGGCATAAAACCGAGAACAATTGCGCATTTCCTATTGTTTATCAACATTATGCATGAAAAAAGTTTTTCGTTTGAGAAATAGCTATCTCCTTCTGTGCTATTTTTGCAGCGATTTCTTAAAACATAAACTTGCGATATGACCTGGAAACAAGTATTTATTTCATCAGTTGGAAAGAAGCTGGTCATGGGACTCACCGGTATTTTCCTGATCCTCTTTCTAATCGTTCATGCCGGATTGAATGCCTGTATTTGGGCCAATGATGGAGGTGAAATGTTTTTACACGCAGCCCATTTCATGGGTGGCAACTGGGTTCCCCGCATTCTTGAGATTGGACTTTTTGTAGGGTTTATCCTCCATATTTATCAGGGTTATTTGTTAACCATTGAAAATAGAAAAAAACGCTCTGTGGGTTACGCAGTTGCTTATAGTGATGGCAGCAAATGGTACAGCCGCAGTATGGGATTATTGGGAACATTGATTCTCTTGTTCCTGATCATGCACATGTCTCATTTCTGGTTCCCTAACAGATCCAATCAAGGATTCCTTTTAGGTCCGGAGATCAACCTATACGAAAAAATGAAAACGGAGTTCAGCGTTCTGTGGGTAGTGATTGTATATGTGATTGGTTGTATTTCGCTGGCTTATCATTTGGCACATGGATTCCAGAGTGCTTTCAAAACACTTGGCGTTCATAATAAAAAGTATAACAAAATGCTGGTGAGCATCGGATATGGATTCTCAGTGATTGTTTCACTAGTGTTCGCGATGATGCCTATTAGTTTTTATTTTAAATGGATTCAATAGGTGAAAAGTGAAAGGTGAAACTTGAAATAATCCGTTTCACCTTTCACTTTTCACTTTTCACTTTTTCACTTCAAAAATCGTCTCGTATGCTGAATGCGAAAATTCCCGCAGGACCTTTAGAAAGTAAATGGACAGATTACAAAGGACATTGTAAGTTGGTGAATCCTGCCAACAAGCGTAAGTTGGAAGTGATTATTGTAGGTACCGGTCTTGCCGGCGCATCCGCTGCTGCATCCTTGGGTGAACTGGGTTATAAAGTGAAAGCATTTTGCTTTCAGGATTCCCCTCGTCGTGCTCACTCGATCGCTGCACAGGGTGGTATCAATGCTGCCAAAAACTATCAAAATGATGGGGATAGCGTTTTCCGCCTTTTTTATGATACGATCAAGGGAGGCGACTATCGTGCCCGCGAAGCCAATGTGCATCGTTTGGCTGAAGTGAGTGCCAATATCATTGACCAATGCGTGGCTCAGGGTGTACCTTTTGCACGTGAATATGGTGGATTATTGAGCAATCGTTCATTTGGTGGTACGCAAGTACAAAGAACTTTCTATGCTGCCGGACAAACCGGACAGCAATTATTGATAGGCGCCTATCAGGCTTTAGAGCGTCAGGTGGCGTTGGGTAATGTAAAGATGTACAGCCGTCATGAAATGCTCGAGATCGTTAAGATTGATGGTAAAGCACGTGGTATTATTGCTCGCGACTTAGTGAGTGGTAAATTGGAACGTCACTTTGGTCATGCAGTATTGTTGTGTTCAGGTGGTTACGGTAATGTATTCTATCTGTCTACCAATGCCATGGGAAGTAACGTAACCGCTGCATGGAAAGCACATAAGCAAGGTGCCTTATTCGGGAACCCTTGCTTCACACAAATTCACCCAACTTGTATCCCGGTGAGTGGTGATCATCAGTCTAAGTTGACATTGATGTCTGAATCACTCCGCAATGACGGACGAATTTGGGTACCCAAAAAACAAAATGATACCCGTAAAGCCACCGATATTCCAGAAGATGAGCGCGATTACTATCTGGAAAGAAGATATCCTGCTTTCGGTAACCTCGTACCAAGAGATGTAGCATCTCGTGCTGCCAAAGAAAGATGTGATGCAGGTTATGGCGTAGGCTCATCGAAGCAGGCTGTTTATCTGGACTATGCTTCTGCTATTGAAAGATATGGTCGCACAGAAGCCAACAAACAGGGAAAAAGCAATGCCAGCATGGATGAAATCATTGCGATGGGTAAAGAAGTCGTGAAAGAGAAATATGGTAACCTGTTTGACATGTATGAAAAGATCACAGGTGAAAATCCATACGAAGTTCCGATGCGCATCTACCCCGCTGTTCACTATACCATGGGTGGATTGTGGGTAGACTATGAATTACAAACAACAGTTCCGGGATTGTATGCTTTAGGTGAAGCGAATTTCAGTGATCATGGTGCCAACCGTTTGGGTGCTTCTGCACTGATGCAGGGATTGGCAGATGGTTATTTTGTGATCCCTTATACCATTGGTAACTATCTGGCAGACGAAATTTACAGCAATGCCATTGCTACTGATCATCCTGCATTCGCTGAAGCAGAAAAAGCGGTGAGTGATCGTATTCATCAATTGATGAACATTAAAGGAAAACAAACTGTAGAAAGCTTCCATAAACGTTTAGGAAAGATCATGTGGGATAAATGCGGTATGGCGAGAAATGAACAAGGATTAAAGCAAGCTATCGCAGAGATTCAGGCATTGAAGAAAGAGTTCTGGAGTGATGTTCGTATACCGGGTGAAATTGAACAGATGAATCCGGAGCTGGATAAAGCTAATCGTGTTGCTGACTTTATAGAATTGGGAGAATTGATGTGTATTGATGCACTGAACCGTAAAGAAAGTTGCGGCGGTCACTTCCGTGAAGAATCTCAAACAGAAGAAGGCGAAGCATTACGTGATGATGCTAACTTTATGTATGTAGCTGCCTGGGAATTCAAAGGCGAACATGCGTGGGAATTACATAAGGAAGCATTGAATTATGATGTAATTAAGCCAAGTCAGCGTAATTACAAGTAATTGGAAAATGAGGCATTTTGAAAATTTGAAAATGCTCAATTGTCACAAATTACTTCTAAGTTAGTAGCTGTTGCGGAGCGGGATAGAAAATTTGCAAATGAGGTAAATTGTGTTTCCTCATTTACAATTTTCTCATGAGAAATGACAGAAAAAATGTGATCGTAGAAAAGACTATTCGTTTTTCCTTACAGATCATAGCATATAATGAAGTTCTTGAACAAAATAGAAAATTTGTAATTGCGAAACAGGTTCTACGATCCGGTACGTCTATAGGAGCGAATGTTTTTGAGGCTCAAAATGCCGAAAGTAGAGCAGACTTCATTCACAAAATGAAAATCGCAGCTAAAGAAGCAAGTGAAACGCTCTATTGGCTGACATTATGTGAACAAAGTCCAGCATATCACTATGATGCAAGTTTGAAAGATTCATTGAATGAAATCATCAAAATTCTTTCAAAGATAATCGCTACATCAAAGTCTTACTGACTGTTTTAATTTTCAAATTTTCAAATTTTCAAATTCTCAAATTGATACAATGGAACACTACCACATGAATCTGAATCTCAAAGTATGGAGGCAAAAAAATAATGCCAGTAAAGGAGAGTTTAAACTGTACAGAGTTGAAAACATTTCTTCAGAAATGAGTTTTCTGGAAATGTTTGATATGCTGAATGAGCAACTCATTCGTGATGGAGAAGATCCGGTTACGTTTGACCATGATTGTCGTGAAGGTATTTGTGGCGCTTGTTCCATGTACATCAATGGAAAACCCCATGGTCCATGGCAGGCCAATACCACCTGTCAATTACACATGCGTGCTTTCAAAGATGGTGATACCATTGTAGTAGAACCATGGAGAGCCAATGCATTCCCTGTGATCAAAGATTTGATGGTAGATCGTTCAGCTTTTGACCGTATCATCCAAGCAGGAGGTTATATTAGTGTGAACACAGGTAATGCTGTAGATGGCAATGCCCTTCCTATTGAAAAAGACAAAGCAGACAGTTCATTCGCAGCGGCCATGTGTATTGGTTGTGGTGCTTGTGTGGCTGCTTGTAAAAATAGTTCAGCTATGTTGTTCCTGAGTGCAAAAGTGTCGCACCTCGCATTATTACCACAAGGTGCACCCGAACGCAAAACACGCGTCATGAACATGGTAGCACAAATGGATAAAGAAGGTTTCGGCGCATGTACCAATACCGGTGCCTGTGAAGCTACCTGTCCAAAAGAAATCTCCATCAGCAATATCGCTCGCTTGAATCAGGAATATTTGATGGCGAGTTTGACGGCGGAGTAAATAGCTGCAAGCCGCAAGCTTCAAGCTACAAGTAATAAAATAAAGAGAGCACTTGAATCATCAGGTGCTCTCTTCATTTTATTTAGATATTAGTACCACCAAGTATCAATATATTACTTGCAGCATGAAGCCTGTAGCTTGCAGCTTCTTATTTTCTTTTCAACAACAAAGCACTCACCAAAGAAACCAACAGTCCTACCGGTAAAATTTCTGCATAGGTCATGAGGGCATTGAATAGCGGATTTTTATACCATTTTGCAAAACTGGCCATTTCGGCTGTTTGTTTGGCCAACTCAGCTTCAGTGGCTCCAGCAGCTTTTGCTTTTGCAAGTTCTACTTCAGCATATTTTTCTGCAAAATCCGGGAAGAAATAAAAGTATTCTACCAACCAGGTAGCTACATAAAAAGTAGAAGCGATCAATGCGATCAATATGCCGATCTTAAAGGCTTTCCCGAAACTAATCAGTCCATTATTGTATCGGTCGCGGAAGCTTTTGATACCGACAAAAATAAAAGCGAAGGCCAGAATCATGGATGCATATCCATAGATCATTCCGTTTTCATGATCACCGGAAGATTTAAAATACATGGTAGAAGCGACCATCAATACACTGACGATCAGTCCGGCAATAATACCATTGACAAGAACCACTTTTTTCATATGTGTTGGTTTAGGGTGATAAATGAACTGCTAAAGTCGGATGTCCACCAATCTTTTAGTTCATACTTTCGGGTGATTTTGATGATCTTGTCCGGAAATCATCCAAAAGCATGAACTGCTAGGCGATCAAACCGATCTTTTTTGCTTTTTCAACTGCCTGTGTCCTTCTTTGAACCTCCAGTTTTTCAAAAATTCGTGCTGCATGGGTCTTAACCGTATTCAACGATACAAATAATTGAGCGCCTATTTCCTGATTACTCATCCCCTGCGACATCAATTGCAAGACTTCTAATTCTCTTTCACTGATACCCAGTTCCTCCATTTCTTTTCTATTGATTTCAAAAGGAAGGGAAGGATCACGATACACTGTTTTTTCTATGATACGGGTTTCTGTTTTAGGCTGCGTAAGTTTTTGGGATAACCAAATTCCCAATCCGGTGAAAAATAAAGCGATGATTCCTGCATAGATCTCAAAAGAATGTTCATAGATCAGGAATTTCAACTCCAACCATCTTAATAATAGCAAGAGAATCGCCAGCGATAACCCATACAATCCAACCGTTTTGTATTTATTGAAAAAACTTGTTTTCATCTTCTCTAAGATAATAACTCCGCTTCAAAACCCCGCAGTGTTACCTTTGCACCATGCCTAACTCCTATTTCCAGTTCAAGCAATTCACGATTCATCAGGATCGATGTGCCATGAAAGTGTGTACGGATGCTTGTTTGTTCGGAGCCTGGGTGGGGAGGAAAGTGAGCAGTTGGCAGATGACCGTTGACAGGAAGAATTATAGTAGGGCTTTGGATATTGGAACGGGTACGGGATTACTGTCCTTGATGCTTGCGCAAAAAAACGATTGTTGGATTGATGCCATCGACATCAACCACTCCGCTGCTCAACAAGCAGAAGAAAACATACAAGCTTCCAAATGGAAGGATCAAATAACCGTACACACTATCAATATACTGGAGTGGAAGAGCGAACCTTATGATCTTATCATTTCCAATCCACCTTTTTATGAGAACGATCTTAAAAGTCCGGATACAGATCGCAACCTGGCTTTACATGATAGCGGATTAACCCTGGTTACATTATTTGAACAGGTGGCCCGTTTACTACAACCCCATGGCAGATTTGCATTGCTGCTACCCGCACATAGACGAACAGAAGCCATGGATCTGGCAAAACAATATGACTGGATAGCAACTGAAACGGTAGAAGTTTGTCAGACAGAAAAACATACGCCTTTTCGGGCGATGTTTTGGTTTGAGAAAGGTATTGCTGCCAGTGAAGCAAAAAGAATGCAGATCAAAGAAAATGGAGTGTATACTGAGGGTTTTGTGGATTTGTTGAGGGATTATTATTTAGCATTTTAGTTGCCACTGAGGACACTGAAATACACAGAAACGATTCAGTGCTTCTCTGTGCCCTCAGTGGCAATCAAATTAATGAGCCGCATAATCCGCTAAATAATCAAAATAAGTAGTCAGCTTCCCTTTTGAAAGAATCGTAGCACGATCAATGGTTTCACTACCGCCATTTCTGATATCTTCCAGTACATATTTAATCAACTGTTCACCAAAATATTTACTGGCATCACGAGGCAATTCATTGGGTAAATTACCTACTGCCATTACATCTATACTGCCAGACAAATAAGGTGCAGTTTTTTCAAATGAAGATCGATCCACTCCATACACCGGATCATCAATAGTACCATCACCCAGGTTACAGGGAACGCTACCACCTTTATCATCGGTGATATCTGCAATGGTTTGAATGCGAAAATCAGCAGCACGCAGGTCATCCATTTCAAAGAGTCGAGGAATATTGTGATCCCAGTAAATACCATTCATGAGAATATCCGTATCAGCACAATATTGTTTGAAAATGCATTCATATTCTTCCGGATGGTTGTGAAAATGATCTCGCTGATATGTGCGATTGACTTTATGACGGTACAAATCGCTTCCCTTCAAATGTACATATACCGGATAAGTAAATGAGCGGTTCAGGTATTCATCGGGTTCTACTTCCTGTACATCCATCAGGTTCATGATCTCCAAAATACCATGAGCAACCCGCCCACTCCCGGTTACAGCAATTTTGATATTGGGTAGTTTGAGCCCGAAATAAGTATGAATCAATTCTCGGTAATCTTTTACTTCTACTACCCTATTTAAATGATAAGCGCCCGTTCTTTTTCCATAACACATGATGCCATTATGTGCCCCAACAATACCGGCAAAAAATCCAAAGCCAATGATGCGTTGTCCATCCGTATGTTCCAGACATTCATAATCAACCAATGTGATATTTTTATCCATCATGGCATGTAATAAAGCCTGGTTATAGGGCTGTTTTTTCTTGGTATGAGAAAAAAACAGGTAGGTTTTATTCGGAATCAGCATGCTCACGGGCACTTCTTTGATACCCAGCAAAATCGAACAGTCAGATAAATCATCAGTCACTTCAATCCCGGCATCTTGGTACTCCTGATCAGAAAAACATCGGTTAGGCGATTGTTGTACCCGTATTTTCAGCCCCTGCACATTTTTTTGCAGCCATTTACATTGTCCGGGCGTAAGCGCCACCCGATTATCCGCCGGAATTTTTCCCTCTCTAATAAGTCCGATAACGAGCATTGGAGTAATTTTGAGCAAGATAATGTTTTAGGAGGAGTGAAAAGGGAGAAGTGTCCACAGGACTCCTTTGGAGAAAGGTGAAAAGGGATTCAATATTATACAATCCTTTGACTTTTCACTTTTGACTTTTCACTTTTGACTTCTCACTTTTGACTTTTGACTTTTCACGCCCATGAACCATTTCGAATTATTCAACATCCCTATCACCCTGCGACCCGATACCAGTCAGTTATCAAAACAATATTTCGAGTTACAGCGAAAGTATCACCCGGATCGGTATGTACAGGCTTCAGAGGAGGATCAGGAAGAGGCATTGCAGGTATCGGCACAGATCAATAAAGCCTTCAAAACTTTAAAAGACCATGACGAGACCATCAAATATGTATTACAATTAAAGGGATTATTGGAGGAGGAGGAAAAATACCAATTATCCCCCGATTTTTTAATGGAAATGATGGAGTTGAATGAGTTAAAAGAAGAGGGTGATACCGACAGTATTACCGCCACTATTGATCAACTAAAAAAGCAGATCTATGAGCCTGTGGAAGCGATTATTACAAATTATCAGGAGGGTATTACTACCGAAAAAGAGTTGTTGCAAGTAAAGGAGTACTATTTTAAAAAGAAGTATTTGGATAAAATTTGATCCACCAAAGGCGGATTGAAAATGAGGTTATCTAAAGCCTCAGAACAACTACGTTAATCGATTTTTTGTGCCTTTGGCACAAAAAAATATTTACAATCCGCCTTTGGTGGATCAAATTTTATCGTATCATTGCAGCCCGATAAAAAGCCCAGATGGCGGAACTGGTAGACGCGCTAGACTCAAAATCTGGTTATCGCAAGGTAGTGCAGGTTCGATTCCTGTTCTGGGCACAAAAATCACCAAGCAATTACACCCTGTGTAATTGCTTTTTTTATATCGGTTATTCAAGAAGCGTTTCTTAAAATAATAGCAAGGCTCATTCTACTCGAAATTTTTAGCTGTAAAAGTTCGGCTAAATAACCGAACTATTCAAAAGTTCGTATATTTTACCGAACTATGTAAAAGTTCGTATATTTAACCGAACTATTCAAAAAGGCCTTTTTTAACCAAACTTAATGATATGTCTAGTCGTGCCGTCATCACTGCGGATATTGTCAATTCAACCAGATTGAAATCAGCTGAAGCAAAAAATCTTCTGACCACCATTACAAAAATACTTGCACCACTGAAGTATGAGTTTTATAGAGGCGACAGCTTTCAGGTATACGTCAGAAATCCACAAGAGGCATTACAATGGATACTACTTTGCAGAGCAATAGCTATCAGTGTTAGCAAAACAGCTCAATGTGATATACGAGCAAGTATTGGATTGGGAAATGTGACCACTCCTGTTAGAAATCTGTCTACAGCCAAAGGAGAAGCATTTATATTATCCGGGAGAGCATTTGACATGATGAGTCAATTAGACAAAAGACTATTTATTGTAATCAATACTACTGAAGAAAAAAAGATTTATGAGATTGCGTTAGATTTGATTGCAACTTATACTGATAGCATTTTCAAAAAAATGACAGCAAAGCAGGCAGCAGTGATCGCAGAATTATTAAAAGGAAAAACGCAACAGGAAATAGCTGATCAATTCAGAAAATCAAAAAGTACTATTTCCCAACTTGTGAACACTGCCGGATGGTCTGAAATTGAGTCAGTGATTGCAAAATTTGGAAACATCATCAAACTGCTCAAATGATCATTGAAGAATTGTGGTTAATCAAACTATTGATCGCACATTTAATGACTGATTTTATACTTCAACCCAGATCCTGGATTGAAGAAAGAAAACTGAAACACTTCAATTCAGGTAAATTATACTTACATGGAGGTATTACAGCCTTAGTTGCCTGGCTATTGATAGGTTGGCAATACTATCTCGTAGCAATCATCATATTTGCAACACATACCATCATTGATGGATGGAAATCCTATCAAAAAGACAGCACCCCCTATTTTATTATTGATCAACTACTTCACCTGATCGTGATTTTTGCCTGTTGGTATTTTTCATTTATCGAATGGAAAGACACCCTTATGAGTTGGAAAGCGTTCACTAATAACCTCCCCCTTTGGAAACTGATAGCTGGATTTCTTTTCGTTACCTATCCTGCAGGTATTATCATTGGTCAGTTTACAAAACAGTGGAGCGATAAAATCAAACAAACAGACGATGCCGAAAAAACTGAAAGTCTGGTCAATGCAGGAAAATGGATAGGTATTGCTGAACGTGTTATTGTATTGATCCTAGTTATTCAAGGGCAATATGCTGCCATTGGATTACTGGTAACAGCTAAAGGCATTATTCGTTTTGCTGAGAAAGACCGGCAAGAATCGAAAACAGAATACCTCGTCATTGGAACATTACTTAGCATCGGATTAGCGATTGTTACGGGATTAATGATTCACTAATGGTGTATTTTTCTAGGGGAAGAATACTGCTTTAACAGTTTTGAAAAATCAATAGGATCGAATTCTACTTCCTCCATCCGATCCGTTACACAGTAATTAACAATTGTAGGGAATAAATGGGCTCGATTGGCATCTACCATGAGTTGTTGATGACCACCAGTATATCGAGACGAAGAAAAGTTAAGAATAGCGATCCCTCTTTTGGGATCAATCATATGAATGGTTACGGTATCTCCCCCATACAAACTACTCCTTTCAATGGTAAACATTCCTTTTCCATGATCTTTGATTTGTTTGATCCAAGAGGGTTCCGGTCCTTCCACACCATGATCCATGGTGGTGGTATCAGTGATACGAAATCGAAAAATGCAACACCAGTCTGAAGCATGATACGTATAATATTTCCCCTGGTATTGGAAAAGCGGTACCCAATTACGAGGCAAAGATTTTAAGCGTGGCAATTTTTGTATGTTTCTGGGTCGTTCTAGACATTGAAGTCCACCAAAATAAGTTGTGGAGTCATACTTTTCAAATTGATAATCGGTAATACGATTTCTAAATACAGAATTTTTCGAAGTATCAATGAAAATGGCGTGATAGAACGCGTAAGGGGTATCAGCTATTCTTCTTTTGATAAAGAGGGTATCCTGTGCATCGGCTGACAGTCCTATACAAACAAAAAAAATAGTCAATAACAGTCTCATAGTGTCCCTTTCTATATAGATGCTATCTTAAAGATATTACACATCGATCATTGTAAAACATACGCTAATATTCAATACCTTGGTACAAACAACACCCCATGCACAAACGCGACTTCCTGAAATCCCTTTCACTAGCAGGTATCTCTTTACCCTTTAGTGGACTCGCCATGGAGCAATGGGTCAGTAAATATGAAGATATGTCTGCACAAAAATTAGCCACCGAAGAAGATTTCTGGTCGGTCATCCGTTCGGGATATATATTGAAACCGGATTATATCAATCTTGAAAATGGTTACTATAATTTTCTGCCCCAAAATATTCTCGAAGCCTATATTCAGAATATCAGGGAAGTCAACAAGCAGGGCGCATTTTATATGCGTACCGTTCAGGGAGAGAACAAAAAGAAAAGTGTGGAACAACTCGCAGCGCTTGCGGGTTGTAGTGCGGAGGAATTGATCATCACCAGAAATACCACCGAATCATTAGATACTATCATTGGCGGCTTTCCATGGCAAGCCGGCGATGAAGCAGTAATGGCTTATCAGGATTATGGTGCCATGCTGGATATGTTTCGCTTAGTAGCAATACGGCATGGTGTGGTGAATAAAATGATATCTGTTCCCAACAACCCCCAATCAGACGAAGAGATCGTTCAAGTGTATGCCAACGCCATTACGCCCAAGACCAAATTGTTGATGGTTTGTCATGTCATCAATATCACCGGACAAGTCATGCCTGTTCAAAAGATTTGCGATATGGCACATAGTAAAGGCGTGCAGGTATTGGTAGATGGTGCGCATGCTTTTGCTCAACTGAATTTTAAAATACCGGATCTACATTGTGATTATTATGGCGCCAGCTTACACAAATGGTTGAGTGTGCCCTTGGGTGCGGGCATTTTATATGTGAAAAAAGACCTGATACACCAGAATTGGCCATTACTCGGACCTTCAGAAGGGGAAGAAAAAAGTCTTGCGCGATTGAATCATACCGGTACACATCCGGTTGCAACAGATATCACGATTCCTTTTGCCATCCAACATTATCAGATGATTGGCGCAGAAAGAAAAGAAGCACGTTTAAAATACCTGCAACAATACTGGACCACACAAGTACGCAAATTTCCAAATGTGATCCTGAATACACCGGAAGACCCTAATCGTTGTTGCGCTATTGCGAATGTGGGGATCAAAGGGATGAAACCGGCTGAATTGGAAGCTGCATTGATGAGCAAATACAAAATATATACTGTTGGCATAGATAGACCTGCTGCACAGGTACAAGGATGTCGCATCACACCCAATGTGTATACTACTATACAGGAATTGGATGCATTGGTCAATGCTTTGAAGAATCTTTGATTTGTTGATTTAATTTGAAAATCAAAAATCAAAAGTCAAAAGTCAATTAATACAAATCAAAAAATCACAGATCAAAAAATCATAGATCAAAAATGCCCCTCTCTCCCTCTGAATGGATATCCAACTACGCTGATGCACTGTATGCTTATGCAAAACCAAGGGTGAATGATGCTCAGTTGGCAGAAGATTTGGTGCAGGAAACTTTTTTGAGTGCCTGGAAAGCCAGAGATGGCTTTAAGGGAGAAGCTTCTGAAAAAAGTTGGTTGTTTACGATCTTAAAAAATAAGATCATCGATCATTATCGGAAGAAAAGTAAAGACATCATTCAAACAGGAACCGGACAAGACGCTACAGATTATTTCTTTAATGATGCAGAACATTGGACAGAAAAAGACCAACCTTTGAATTGGGGATTAGAGGGAGCCGACAGATTACAACAAAAAGAGTTTTATCAAGTCCTGGAAAATTGTAAGAAGAAATTACAACAGCAGCAGCAAGCCGTTTTTGTAATGAAATACATGGAAGACATGGATGCGGATGAAATTTGTAAGGCATTGAACATTACATCGTCTAACTATTGGGTGTTGATACACAGAGCCAAACTCGGACTCAGAGCCTGTTTGGAGAAAAATTGGATCAACCTCAAATAATAACCTGATCAACATGGGATTATTTACTATCAGTTGTAAAAAAGCCACTTATCTGGTTTCAAAAAAGGAAGAAGGTAAGTTGAACTGGATTGAAAGTATTCAGCTGCGTTCGCATATGGCCATCTGTAGCTTGTGCAGGTTATTTGAACAGCAATCTAAATTCATCAGCAAGCAAGCCAAACATTTACATGGTGAGGCGTCGCTTTCGGAGGATCAAAAAAAGAAGATGGAGCAGGCTTTACATCAAGTCCAATAGGCCGCAGATGATCATGATTGATTATGATTGATAAAAAAAAATGTCGAACGTATTATTACATTCGACATTCAATATTCCTCTGTTGGATATTCATTATTTCTCCGAAGGATTCTTCTTCCCCGCCAGTAATTTCTCCAGCACTGTTTCCAGTCTTCGTTGACGAGTCTCTTCTTTTTTAGCTCCCTGAATCCAGGTCACATATTCTTTTTGGTTGGTAAAAGACAAAGAAGTGAAAAATTCTTTGGCTTCTTCATGTTTGGTAAATAGCCTTTCCAGTTCAACCGGTGCCACCACCAAACGTTTTTCAAAATCTACACCCATTTCCTGACTTTTTACTTCAGAGAAAGCCCTGGAACGGTTAGGAATTTTATCAGTCTTTTTAAAACGAATCGCACTCCACACATGATCCAATGCCACCTGGCGTACAGATTCATATTCTTTTTTGGTCAAACAATCCCAACTGCAATCGCGGTTCAAATCGCTGACAATCTTGCTGGTTGTCTTAGGATAAGCCACCCATAATTTGCTGTCTTCATGCAGAGCCGGTATCACTTCACACAAAACCGCATTCAACTGCTGTTGGCTAATGGCAAAAACCAAGGCAAAGTCTACCTTTTTACTTCTCAGTAGCGGGGTGACATTTTTGGCGTAGGTTAATTTGGCAAACTGCTTTTCGATGGCTGAAGGAAGACCCTGGATTAACAGGTTCTTCTCATCCTTCAGCTGTAATTTTTCTAACATCGTCTGATTTGACATGCCTAAAGAGAAATTTACAAGGATGAACAAAAGAAGTGCAAAGTTAAAAAAATGTTACCGCTTTCCGCAAACAAATGGTGGGTATTTTGTGTTTAAGGTCACTTTTTAACAGAAGAAGGGCTGATTTTACTATCATATTATAATTAATGAAATGCTATTCAAGCAATTTCAGAAAAACTCTGTGACACTTCGCATTAACTCCGTGCAACTCTGTGGTTATTTATTGGACCACAGAGTTGCACGGAGTTTGGCACGGAGATACACAGTTTTTTGACTTTTGACTTTTGACTTTTGATTTTTTACTTCTTATAATACTCCCTCACCGTCTGATCCATGATCTTTTGTAATTCAGCAATTCTGGTTTCATCTGCCGGGTGTGTGCTTAGGAACTCAGGGGGTTTATTGCCTCCGGATGCGGCAGACATTCTTTTCCAGAATGCAATGGCTTCACGTGGGTCATAGCCGGCCAGGGCAGAAAACATGAGCCCTAAACGATCGGCTTCCAATTCATTTTTACGACTAAATGGTAACATCACGCCTACATTGGAGCCAATACCATAAGACATCATGAATAGGTTTTGCGTTTCTGCAGGTTTAGATGCCAATGCTGCAGACAATGCCACTCCACCCAATTGCTGAAACAAACCCTGACTCATCCGCTCGTTGCCATGACGTGCGAGAGCGTGTGCTACTTCATGTCCCATTACGACCGCTAAACCGGCTTCATTGGCTGTATAAGGAAGGATGCCGGTATACACCACGATCTTTCCTCCCGGCATACACCAGGCATTGGGTTCTTTATTGTTTACCAAATTCACTTCCCACTGAAAATTCTCCAGTTCTTTACTCAATCCTTTCTCCGTATAGTATTTTTTGATGGCCTCAATGATACGATCTCCTACAACCTTTACCATCACTGCATCCTTACTGGCTGTTGCCGATACAGCAGGATTAGCGGTCATAAACTCTTTGTACTGCGAAAATGCCATGGCCTGCACTTCAGATTCAGGAATCAAGTTGAGTTGTTTACGTCCGGTAATCGCATTACGATGACAGGATACTGCAACCATTGTAATAGCCAGCAAAACAATCAGGTACTTTTTCATACATCAAAACTTTAAGAAATACAACGAAAAATCTTGCCAAAGATAACGATGGAATGAAGTTGATGGTCCATGGTCCATAGCTTATAGTTCATGGCTTATAGTCCATTGTCCATGGGAGGAATACAAGTAATAGTTACAAAGTATATACCCAAGCTCAACTATTAGCTATAACCCATTAGCTATGACCCATAAGCTATGGTCCATGGCTCATGGCTAGTAGTCTAAAGGAGTTTTGGAGGGAGTGTGAATGTCAATTGTCAATGAGTAATGTAAAGCTAAACCCTCTATTGACCATTCACAATTGACCATTCACCATTCACATCAATTCTCCTTAAACCGATCTCTTCTCAATCTGCGTTTATCACGGTGACGAAGAATGGGCACTTTACTTTCGGTGCCTTTGAGGATGCGGGAAATATTTTTTTGATGGGTCAGTACCACCATCAATGCCACTAATACGGCAAAAATGCGGTAGAGTGTTTCTTCTTCATTGAAGATGAACAAGATAAAAACCATAAAGGAAATACCCGCTAGAATAGAACTTAAAGAAACAAATCGTGTCAGGTACAATACGATCAGGAATACGCCAATACAACACAATGCTACCACGGGCTGAATGGCTACTGCCATACCCAATAAAGTAGCCACACCTTTACCACCACGAAAATTGGCCCAGATCGGGAAAATATGTCCCAATACAGCCGCCAATCCCAATCCAATCATAAGATTGGTTCTGTCCCATTCATTGGTTAAATAATATGGGAGAAGAATATACAATGAAGTTGCAATCACACCTTTGATGACATCTACCATCATCACAAAACTGCCCCATTTTGAGCCGAGTACGCGGAATGTGTTGGTAGCTCCTGCGTTACCACTTCCGTAGTCTCTGATATCAATACCAAAAAAGCTTTTGCTAACCCAAATAGCGGTGGGGATCGATCCTATTAAATATGCCAATACAATGAGCAATAATTCGTTCATCGGGGGGTGGTTGAAGTTTGGAGCTACAAATATAGCTAAAATGAAGATAATGATTTCTTAATAGACGGCAATGGGGAAAATCAATTCTTCAGGTGTAAAGCTATCCACCCTGCTTTTTCCAAAGTCTGCTGATGGGTCCAACCTAATGTTTTACAGGCTGTTAGTATGTCGGATTCGTCCATCACCAGTAAACCACTGAGTAAAATTGAGCCCCCAGACTTCACAGCTTTACCCAAAAAAGCTAGGTTATCGAGTATGATATTCTTGTTAATATTAGCGATGATGATATCATATTGCTTTTCCACATCAGCGGTATCAAATAATTGAATATCAATATGATTACAATGATTGATTGAACTATTTTCAGTAGCATTTTCAATACACCAGGGATCATTGTCTACTGCCAATACCTCTGTTGCCCCCAGCTTTTCAGCAAGAATGGCCAAAATGCCGGTACCGGTTCCAAAATCGAATACTGACTTTCCTTGAAAATCAATGCCTTCCATCAATTGCATCACAGAATACGTAGTTCCATGGTGACCTGTTCCAAAACTCATTTTGGGAGTAATAATGATTTCGTGCTTCACACCTGTTGCCGGTGGATGAAATCCTGCCCTTACAGATACAAAGTCGCCTACCTGCACCGGTTCAAAATTAGACTCCCACAGCGCATTCCAATTCTGTTTTTCAATTATTGATTTTGAATAAGTTAAAGCATATTGATTCAATATAAAATCAATATCAGTTAAGGATATATTCTCCTCCGGTGCATAGGCTTTCAATCGATCTTCCAGTTCTTCGAAACCATCAAATCCAATCACCGATAACTCAGCAATCAGGTTTTCCATGATCGATGGATCAGATACAGGTATTTCGATTTCGATGGTTTTTGCACTATTGCTCATGCTTACTCATTTTAGTAAAGAAAAGAGGCATTCTCGTAAAAGAATGCCTCCGTATCAGGATGAAAATAAAAATTATTCTCCTTTAGGCTCGCCAGACTGCTCCTCTCTTGGCTTCTGTCCTTCTGGTCTTGGCATCAATACCTTACGGCTCAGTTTGAACTTGCCTGTCTTGGGATCCAATCCAACCAGTTTCACTTTCACCATATCCCCTTCATTGAATAAACCTTCCATGCTTTCCAAGCGCTTCCAGCTGATTTCACTGATGTGTAACAAGCCTTGCTTACCCGGCATGAATTCTACGAATGCACCGAATTCTTTAATGCCTTTTACCGGACCTTCATACACATCTCCTACCTGAGGAACTGCGGTGATACCACGTACCCAAGCTACTGCTTTGTCAACCGATTCTTTATTGGCAGAGAAGATACTTACTTCACCCGTATTACCCACTTCTTCAATGTTGATGGTAGTACCCGTTTCACGCTGAATCTCTTGTATTACTTTACCACCTGGTCCGATTACCGCACCGATGAATTCTTTGTCGATCACAAGTTTCACCATACGCGGAGCGTGTGGCTTCACATCAGGACGATGCGCCGGAATGCACTCATACATGGCATCCAGGATATGTAAACGACCTTTTCTAGCTTGTTCCAATGCTTCACGCATTACTTCCATGCTCAGTCCGTCTACTTTGATATCCATCTGCACACCACAAATACCATCACGGGTACCGGTTACTTTGAAATCCATGTCACCCAGGTGATCTTCATCGCCCAGGATATCGGTCAAAATCGCGTATTTACCATCTTCACGGGTAATCAATCCCATCGCTACACCACTTACGTGCTTAGGAACAGGAACACCTGCATCCATCAGTGCCAAAGAACCGGCACAAACAGTGGCCATAGAAGAAGAACCATTACTTTCTAAGATATCACTCACCACACGTACGGTATAGGCATAAGTGCTGCTATCCGGCATCATCTGCTTCAGTGAACGCTGAGCCAGGTTACCATGTCCCACTTCACGACGGCTTTGTCCGCGCATCATCTTTACTTCACCGGTACTGAATGGAGGGAAATTATAATGCAGGAAGAATTTAGAATCTACTGATTTGGCTGCACTTTCTACCAACAACTCATCTAAAGCAGTACCGAAGGTAACCGTTGTAAGTGATTGAGTTTCACCACGAGTGAACAATGCAGAACCGTGTGGTGTTGGTAATGGATCGATTTCCATAGCCAGTGGACGCACTTCATCCAATTTACGACCATCCAAACGGAAACGGTCATCAATGATCATGCTACGTACTACTTCCCATTTCAGGTCTTCGTAGTATTTTTTAGCTAATTTTTTCTCAAGGTCAGTAGCTTCTTCACCTAAACTGGCAATCAGCTCTTCTTTCAATGCACTGTAAGCATCACTGCGCTCATGTTTGGCAGATCCTTTACGAGAGATCTCATACACACGCTGTTTTGCAAATGCATTTACTTTTTCACGAATCTCTTCATTCTGCTCAGGCTTCTTGTAATCGCGAACGGTGGTAATACCCTTCTTCGCACGTAATTCAGCCTGGGCTTTGATATGAACACGGATGGCATCATGTGCCATTTCCAATACTTTGATAAGGTCTGCTTCAGAACACTCTTTGGCTTCACCTTCCACCATCATCAGGTTTTTCTCAGTAGCCGCTACGATGAATTCTAATTCTGATTTCTCCAGTTCTGAACGGGTTGGGTTGATGATATACTCACCATTGATTCGTCCAACACGAACTTCGCTGATGATTTCTTTCACAGGAATATCTGAAACGGCCAATGCTGCAGAAGCCGCCAAGCAAGCCAATGAATCAGGCATAACCTCATCATCACTAGAGATCAGGCTTACCAATACCTGTACATCGCAGAGATAATCTTCAGGGAACAATGGACGCAAAGCACGATCAATCAATCGGCTGGTCAGGATTTCATAATCATTCAAACGTGCTTCACGCTTGAAGAAAGAACCGGGGATACGTCCCGCAGCTGCAAACTTTTCCTGATAATCTACGCTTAAAGGGAAGAAATCTTGTCCTTCCTTAGGTTCTTTATTGGCAACAACAGTTGCAAGCAACACGCAGTTACCTTGACGAACTGTAACGGCTCCATCAGCCTGACGGGCCAACTTACCGGTTTCTATGGTAACGATACGATTTCCACCGATATCGAAACTTACACTAAATGGTTGTGATAACATAAACTGATTTTGTAAAGACTTTATTCAAACACAAGGCGGGAAATCATGCTGAAAAAGTCCGGTTATTTGGGATTGATGAACGAAAAACAGGTATAGACACAAATAACTATTCCCAACCGTTAAAAAATATCAGTTGGGAATAGCATGTATCATAGACTGAAAAATTATTTTCTCAGACCCAGTTTCTCGATGAGTGCACGATAGCCCTGCAGGTTTGTTTTCTGCATGTAAGTCAACAAACGCTTACGCTGACCTACCATCTGCATCAAACCACGGTGTGTGGAATAATCTTTTTTGTTGGCTTGCAAGTGCTTAGAAATGTGGGCAATACGCTCAGTCAGCAATGCAACCTGACCTTCAATAGAACCCGTGTTAGTGGCTTTACCACCGAATTCAGCAAAAATGCTGGCTTTTTTTTCTGTTGTTAAATGAGACATCTGAAAATGTTTAATAGACTCCGGAATGTTTTCCTCTTTATTTTTATCGGCTGCAAAGGTAGGTAATATCATGGAATTTTGATAATTTTAAATCCTGATTTTTAACCCGATTTGTCTTCCGGCGCCTACAGTATCCTCCCGTACCTGTTCAACCGCTGAAAAATGTTGTTTGCCAACTCCCTTATCGAGGGAAAATTGTAACTAATTTATTGATTTACAACAGAATACCATTTATTTTGTTGTACCAGCAAACCCATATACATGTTTGGAGTAACGATTCTTGGTAACAATTCTGCCCTTCCGGCCTACGACAGGCACCCCACAGCACAGGCAATTACCCTGAATGAACAGTTATTCCTGATCGACTGTGGCGAAGGTACTCAGATGCAACTGGCCAAGTACAAAGTGAAGCGGGGACGTATCAACCATATTTTCATCTCGCACTTACACGGCGATCATTATTTTGGATTGATTGGCTTACTCACCAGCATGGGCTTACTGGGACGAGAACAGGATTTGCATTTGTACGGTCCACCCCAACTGAAAGATATTATTGAACTGCAACTGAATGTAGCTGCCACCACCCTTCCTTATGCGCTACATTTCTACCCACTTGAAACAGAGGGATTGATCCTTGATCATCCCAAATATGCAGTGGAATGTTTTAAAACCCAGCATCGCATTCCTTGTTTTGGTTTTATCATTCGTGAAAAAAAGAAACCGAGAAAAATCAATAAAGACGCAGTGTTATCTTATGAGATCCCTTCGGTGTATTATGAGCGATTGAAGAATGGAGATGATTATGAAACAAGGGATGGGAAAATCATCAAAAACGAATGGGTGACTTATCCCAATACACCGGGAAGAAGTTATGCGTTTTGTGCAGACACGATTTATGATCCGCAAATAGCGGAGAAAACAAAGGGGGTCACCGTTTTATACCATGAAGCTACTTACTTAAAAGATTTGGAAGAAAGAGCTGCAGCGCGGTATCATTCTACCACCATTCAAGCAGCTGCGATTGCTCAACAAGCGGAAGTACAAAAACTATTAATCGGACATTTCAGTAGCAAATACGAACTCCTGGATGATTTTCTTACCGAAGCGCAATCTGTATTTCCAAATACACAATTGGCGATCGAGGGAACCACCTATTTAATTTGATTTTTTTGATCAAAGCGAATGAAGGAACGCAGATTTTTATGATTGATTATGATCATAACAAATCATAAAAATCTGCGGCCCATCACTTGATCACACTAACAGCAAGCCATTTATAAAAATCCCGAAACTCCTGACGCCAATAGGTTTCATTGTGTTGTCCGAGCGGATTGATGACATTTCGAATGATGTATCGTTGCTTTTTTTGAAGTATATCACTCATCTTCTGCAAATCTGTTACCGATGATCCGCCTTCTTTACTGCCGGTGTAGAAATAAAAAGCAGGCATGCTGGGAGTATTAAAATTTTCAGCCAGTGAATAGATGTCTTTGGATATCCATAGAGAAGGAGAAAAAACACCGGCACCACCAAATACATCCGGATATTGCAATACTGCATATAAACTGATCAGCCCACCCATACTACTACCTATAACATAATTATTAGCAGCTGATTTCAATGTTCTGTATTTGGAATCAATAAAAGGCTTTAATGTTTTTGCAAGGAATTCTGTATACTCTTTACCTTCACCTTTACCATATTGCGGATGATCAAACGGATTATACTCCGTCATTCTTTTCTCTCCCCCATTATCAATACCCACAACGATACATTCTTTATTCAATTGTTGTTGCAAGGTATCCAGACATTCATCTACACCCCATTCACCCATAAAAGCCGTTTGCTCGTTGAAGAGGTTTTGTCCGTCCTGCATGTAAATAACAGGATAAGTTTTTGCTGAAGTAGCATACCCTTTCGGCAAATACACCCAGATTCTGCGGGTACGATTGAGTTGTGGAATTTTGAAAGCGGTATCGATGATGCGTACTTGTGGACTCGCTGTATACCGTTTCGGTTTTTCTGGATATTCATCTTTCCAACCGGGAATGGTAAACTCCTGTGTGAGGTCATCATTTACTTCTAATACACGATCTGCGATATCTCTTCCATCAGCAGTAGTTTCTACTTTATCAAAACCACCGCGTGTAAATTTGAAGGCGTAAGTGCCTGCAGCCATTCCACGCAGCACCAGACTTTTTCTGGAACCACCAAATGGTTTGAGTTTATAATTTTCATCTTTAGGATTCCAGTTATTGAAGTTGCCGGCTACATAAATATCATCATTCTCTTTGGTGGCTACTGAATTCACAACTAAGCGAACTGTAAACTGCGCTTTTGCTTGTGTGGTAAAGAGAATTGCGAAGATGAAAAGTATCTGTTTCATATTCTGAAAATACGAAACACATGTAATCTTTCATGCTTCAGTATAGTTAAAAGCGAATAATTTATATCAAAAACGCTGTGCCCTCTGCGTAAAACTCCGTGTCACTTTGTGGTTAAAAAAAATTAACCACAGAGTGACACGGAGTAAGGCACAGATTTGCACAGCGTTTCACCTTTCACCTTTCACTTTTCACCCCCCCTTAATCCAAAATCTCTACATCCTTCGGATACTTCGCAGCATTGAATACAAACACATTATCGGCTACTGCTTTATTGGGTACAATATTGGTGAAGCTTACTTGTACGGTATTGTTTCCTTTATCCAAGATCACTGCACGTGCGATCATGTTCTTAGTCTTATCAACAAAGATGTTGACTTTAGAAAAATTCTTACGACTATCCAATGGTTTCAATTCGATCTCATGAAAATTACCCTTGGTACCCATCAGTTTATAAGAAAAATCTTTATCGTAAGCGCCGGATAATATTTTTTGCGGGCTGAGTGTTTGTCCACCTTCTTCTACTGCAGAAACCGTAATGGTTTTGGAACCATCATAGTTATAGGTCTTTGTTCCATCACAAAGGATCTCGTTCTTCCCTTCTTTTAGCACATATTTTTGTCCTTTGGTAACAATGGTTCCTTTTTTGGTTCCATTATTTTTCCCTTTACTGGTAAGAGAAGTGATGGTAAAGCCTGCAGAAATGGTTTTGTATGCTTTAACCGTAGCACTAACGGCATCTAATATTTTTTTGGCATTGGGATCATTCTGTGCGTTCACTTGCATCAACATCACCAACAGAACAAGCGCAATCGAGTATAATTTCTTCATTCTTTTCAATTAAAGGCGCAAATATAAGTTTTACTGCCTTGTATGACAGAAAGCATGCCAATTAGTTTATACCCAAGGGTTAAGATGCTGTTATAAATCGGCGAAATGGCAAAATCATGACATAGAATCGAGGAATTCTTGAAGTTCCATATCGGTTTTAAATAATACTTCTCTGGCTTTACTGCCCTGATTGGGCCCTACCACACCTGCTGCTTCCAATTGATCCATCAGTCGCCCGGCTCGGTTATAGCCTAGTTTCATTCGGCGTTGTATCAAGGAAGTGGAACCCATCTGACTTTGTACAATCAATCGGGCTGCATCTTCAAAAAGCGGATCTCTTTCACTGGCATCAAAATCCCTTCCTTCCATCTCTTTCTCATCCACATATTCCGGTAACAAGAATGCCTGCGGATAACCCCGTTGATCGCCAATGAACTCACATACATTTTCTACTTCCGGGGTATCAACAAAAGCACATTGTAAACGGGTGATCTCTCCATTATAACTTACCAGCATATCCCCTTTACCAATCAATTGTTCCGCACCACCTGCATCTAAAATGGTTCTACTATCAATCTTGCTCGACACTTTAAAAGCGATACGTGCCGGGAAATTCGCTTTGATGGTACCTGTGATGATATTAACGGATGGACGTTGTGTAGCAATGATCAAATGAATACCAATGGCTCTGGCCAACTGAGCCAATCGGGCAATCGGCATTTCTACTTCCTTACCAGCGGTCATGATCAGATCTGCAAATTCATCCACTACCAATACAATGAATGGAAGGTATTGATGCCCTTTTTCCGGATTGAGTTTTCTGGCGGTGAACTTTTCATTGTACTCTCGGATATTTCTACAACCTGCTTCTTTCAACAGGTCATAACGATTATCCATTTCAATACACAATGCATTCAATGTATGCACCACTTTTTTCGTATCCGTAATAATGGATTCTTCTTCACCGGGAAGTTTGGCCAAGAAATGTTTTTCAATTACACGGTATAAACTCAATTCCACTTTTTTCGGATCCACCAATACAAACTTGAGTTGGGATGGATGTTTTTTATACAACAAGGATACGAGGATCGCATTCAATCCCACCGATTTACCTTGTCCGGTAGCACCAGCCATCAACAAGTGTGGCATACTGGCCAGATCTACAATAAAGTTTTCATTATCGATTTTCTTACCGATGGCAATCGGTAAGGAGAACGCGCTATGCTGGAATTTATCACTGGCCAACAAGGTTTTCATACTCACCACAGTCTTACGCACATTCGGTACTTCAATACCAATGGTTCCTTTTCCGGGTATTGGCGCAATGATACGAATACCAAGCGCTGCCAGACTCAAGGCAATATCATCTTCCAAGTTTTTAATTCTGCTGATACGCACACCCGGAGCCGGTACAATTTCATACAAGGTTACGGTTGGACCCACCGTTGCTGCGATACGCTGGATTGCGATATCATAGTTTTTAAGTGTTGCGATGATTTGGTTTTTATTGGTCTCCAATTCAGTGGGGTCATGAACAATCTTTTCACTGCCATGTGTTTCCAATAAATCCAGTCCCGGATACTTGTAGTCTTTCAGATCCAGCGTTGCATCGTATTTGGTATTCAGTTTACCGGGTGTAGCAACAGGCGCTATTTCTAATTCCTCTTCTTCCTCTGGCGTTTCTTTGATTTCGAGTTCGAGTCCTTCTGTATCTACATTGACTTTCTTGGGAGGTATCACATTGATGAGTGGCTCTGGCTTGGAAATTTCTTCTGCCATTTCTATCACCTCTTCTTCTTCATCTTCCTCTTCAAATTCCTCGTCTTCCTCTTCTTCTTTCTCCACCATATCAAACTCATTCATCGGATCTATCGCTTCTTCCTCTTCTTTTGGCATGATAACCACCACTCCACTCGCGTCTGATTTCAATTTATTTTGACTGACCGGTAATCCATTTTCCTCCTCTGTTTCAGTTGCAACTGCCCCCGTCTCATCCCATTCCTGTTTGACCGCTACTTCATCATCAATTGATAATTTAAAATCATCCTCATGTGCTTTATTGACTGTAGGAGAAGAGAAATTCCATTCCGGCCATTTGAAACTGGGATTAAAACGCCAGATCACATAACTGAAGACCGATAACAACAACAGTGCGCCTGTTCCAATATTACCGATCCATTTTATAAACCAGGCATTCAACAATTCACCTACACCTCCGCCCCAAGAGAAAGCACTGGCACGTGATACAAATGCAAACGCCATGCTTAGTACTACTAATCCAACAATTACATACCGGATATTACGAACGAGACTGAATATTTTTTTACCAAACAACAGGTTTACACCTAGTACAAAAAAGAAAGTACAGAAGAGATAGGAAGCCAATCCAAACCCTTTATAGAAAAGACTATGTGCCACATAAGCACCTAGTACCCCAAGGAGGTTATTTACTTTTACATCATCGATTTTAAATATGCGGATACCAAACTGGTGTACTTTATCCTGATCTTCTTGCCAGGTAAATAGATAAGACGTGAAGGCAACAAACAAGAAGATGGTCAACAATAAACTAGAAGCACCCAGGATCTTGGTAGTACGTTCATCTTTAACCACCTCAGTAACCGTTACTTCCGGTTCTTTATCGGGCGTTAGTTCTTCCGGATTGGGAGCAGGGGGTGTTTTTTTCTTCAAGCGGTTTGCCATGAAAACAAATATAAGCTATGGCAATGCCTGCTCCATCTGACTACCCACCTATGTGCAAAACTGATATACAGATGCAGAGTTTTCCACTTTTATCAAGCACCTTTACTGATACCCAATGCCAGACAAATCCAGCCAGCTACCAGTAAAGTACCTCCCAGTGGTGTTATTGGACCTACCCATGAGAGTCCATTGAGTTGTGCTGCAGATTTATAAGTAAGCAGGTATAAAGACCCACTGAACAACAACATACCCGCCATAAACAATACACCCGCCGCTTTCATCAATGAAGCTTGTCCGGATGCAAAAACCAGTCCGGTCAATGCCAATGCAAATACATGATAGAACTGATACCGAACTGCTGTTTCATAAGTCACCAATGCTTCTGCCGAAACAATTTTCTTCAATCCATGCGCACCAAATGCACCTAGTACTACGGAGAGTGCTCCCAAAAATGAGGCGATAACTAAATATCCTTTATGCATATTGTTGAATGATTTTTTTAAAATTAGCTTCTGTAATCGATCCGCCCGTCAAATGATGTTGGGCAAGCGCATAGAAAGCTTCCCTTTCTTTTCGCTTATTCACCAAAAACTCAGTTAGCTCTTTGTCTGACAGATCGCGAATGAGTGGGCGGTGTGATTTTTCAGGGGTTAATCGCTCTGTAAGTACTTCTACCGGCTCATCGATCCAAATGGTGATCCCTTGTTTGTTCATCCATTCCATATTGTCAGTAAAGCATGGGGTACCACCACCCGTAGCCAGTACAAAAGATTTCTTCTCACCAAACCAACGAAGGATTTTGGATTCTGTTTTTCTGAAATAATCTTCGCCCTCTTCCTCAAAAATTTCGCTGATGGTTCTCTCTTCATGAGATTCAATGAGAAAATCGAGATCATACCCACCTGTCTTGAGTTTTTTTGCCAACAAACGGCTCCAATAAGACTTTCCGGAGCCCATCATGCCTATGAGAAATATTTTCATGGTGTTAGGTGTTAGGTACTAGGTGCTGGGTACTAGGTATTAGCTTGTCAATGCCTAAAATACGTTGACCGTTTTTAAACTTGGGTTAATATTATTGATTTGATCACCTATTAAAATCTGATGATTTTTCTGATACTGTTGATTTGTATTGGTTTTGATGC